>Ga0315295_10000075_pt1 | contig 81175 bp, 61 predicted proteins | sample YL17G14_0_MG_FD_204453 | JGI IMG/M metagenome (GOLD analysis project Ga0315295, IMG submission 204453) | Sediment microbial communities from Yellowstone Lake, YNP, Wyoming, USA - YL17G14_0 | ecosystem: Environmental > Aquatic > Freshwater > Lake > Sediment | place: USA: Wyoming | collected... | reverse complement strand
ACGCTACATTTGAACCCATCTTGTTCATGGCTATCTCCTTTCTTGGTCCTCTATCATAACGGACTAAACGATGGGAGACAGCCTTTCATGAGATTACATACTGTTTGTTGAATGAAGAATGTCATTATGGGAAAACAGAAGCAAGTAAACAAACCGGATGTATGGATTTCGCGACGTGATTTCATGGGCGCTGCGGCAGCCGCGGCGGCGCTGACCATTGTTCCCCGGCACGTTTTGGGCGGCCCACGCAATATTCCGCCGAGTGAGAAGCTCAACATCGCAGGCGTCGGTATCGGCGGCCGCGGCGCCGGCGACCTCGACGAAGTCTCCGGTGAAAACATTGTCGCGCTGTGCGATGTCGATGACAAGTACGCAGCGAACACGTTCAAACATTACCCGAACGCTGCGAAGTACCGCGATTTCCGTGTCATGCTGGATAAACAGAAGAACATCGACGCGGTCATCGTCGCCACGCCGGACCACACGCACGCGGTTGTCGCCATGGCGGCCATCGAAATGGGCAAGCACGTCTATTGTGAAAAGCCGTTGGCTCATTCGATCTACGAGGTTCGCAGGCTCACCGAGGCGGCGCGGCAGGCCAAAGTCGCTACGCAGTTGGGCAACCAGGGTCAGGCATCCGAAGGGACGCGCCTGGTCTGCGAGTTTATCTGGGATGGCGCGATCGGCCCGGTGCGCGAGGTTCATTCCTGGTGCAACAGGCCGATTTCGCCTCGCGGGATCGAGCGGCCGAAAGACACGCCGCCCGTGCCCGAAGGTCTCGACTGGGACTTGTGGCTTGGCCCGGCGCCCCAGCGGCCCTATCATCCGAGCTACCATCCGTTCTCGTGGCGCGGCTGGTGGGACTTCGGGTCAGGTGTGTTGGGTGACATTGGCTGTCACCAGTTTGTTGGGATCTTCCGGGCTTTGAAGCTCGGATACCCCACGAGCGTCGAGGCCTGCTCCAGCGGCGTCAACCCTGAGACTGCTCCATTGGCGTCTATCGTTCGGTATGATTTTCCCGCCCGCGAGAGTATGCCGGCGCTGAAGCTAACCTGGTACGACGGCGGTCTGATGCCGGCCCGGCCGCAGGAGCTGGAAGACGGCCTTCGCTTCGGTGACGCCGACGACAACCTCTTCGTCGGTGACAAGGGCAAGATATTGGGCCACAGACTGCTGCCGGAAGCGCGGAGCACGGAATACGGCAAGCCGCCAAAGGTTCTGCCGCGTTCGCCGGGGCATCATAAAGAGTGGATCGCGGCGTGTAAAGGTGGCGAGCCGGCCGGCTCCAATTTTGACGTTGCCGGGCCGCTGACCGAAGTGGTTCTATTGGGCAATGTTGCTCTGCGCATGGGCCAGCAGTTGTATGAAAAGGGGCTGAAGTTGTACTATGACGGTCCCGGAATGAAGGTTACAAATTTGCCGGAGGCAAACAAGTATATCCGCAGCGAATACCGCGAAGGTTGGACGCTGTAATGATTTATGATTCTTGCCCGCCGATCTGCGTGGCGGGTGAAATTTTCGACTTACGATTGAGAGGAATACTCCAATGGGAAAGAAGACAAGGCGGAACGAAGTATCTGACGGCAAGTTATCGCGGCGCGATTTTATGGGTGCGGCGGCGGCAGTGGCGGCGTTCACTGTTGTCCCACGAAGCGTTCTGGGAGGATCGGGTCAGACTCCGCCGAGCGAAAAGATTAACATCGCCGGCGTCGGCGTCGGCGGCCAGGGCGGGGCCGACCTGCGGGAACTCTCCAGTCAGAACATCGTGGCGCTGTGCGATGTGGACTGGCGTCATGCCTCCGCCTGTTTCAAACGCTATCCTAACGCCAGACAGTACAAAGACTTCCGCGAGATGCTGGACAAGGAGGACAAGAATATCGATGGGGTCGTGGTGGGGACGCCGGACCACCTGCATGCGCCCGTGTCGATCGCCGCTATGAAACGGGGCAAGCACGTTTACTGCGAGAAGCCCCTGACGCACACGGTACGTGAGGCCCGGTTGATGGCGGAGACAGCCCGCGAGCACAAGGTGGCCACGCAAATGGGCAACCAGGGTCAGGCGGGCGAGGAAGTCCGCCTGCTGTGCGAAACCATCTGGGATGGGGCCATCGGGCAGGTTCACGAGGTCCATGTCTGGACGGACCGGCCGCTTAACGGGATCAACAAAGTTTACTGGCCGCAGGGTGTCGATAGACCGAAAGGGGAAGACCCGATTCCCGATTCGCTGAATTGGGACCTCTGGGTGGGTCCGGCGCCGATGCGTCCGTATGTAAACCGTGTCTATAATCCCTTCGTATGGCGGGGCTGGTGGGATTTTGGCACTGGGGCGCTCGGTGATATTGGCTGCCACAGCCTCGATCCGGTATTCCGCGTGCTGAAACTCGGCTATCCGACGAGCGTGGAAGCCTGCTGTACGCTGGTCAACGATGAGACGTACCCTGTGGCGTCGCGCGTGACTTATGAGTTCCCCGCCCGGGGCGACTTGGCGCCGGTGACGCTGCACTGGTATGACGGCGGGATGAAGCCTCCTCGTCCGCCGGAGCTTGAAGACGGGCGCAGGTGGGATACGAACGGGGCGCTCTATATCGGCGAGAAGGGCAAGATGTACGGCGGCCGTCTGTTGCCGGAGTCCCGGCAAAAGGAATATGGCAAGCCGCCGCAAAAGCTGGAGCGTTCACCAGGCCACTACATGGAGTGGGTCATTGCCTGCAAGGGCGGCAAACCCGCCGGCTCGAACTTCCCCGACCACGCCGGTCTGCTGGCCCAGGTGGTTCTGATGGGCAACATCGCCATTCGTCCGGCCTTGAAGGATAAGCTCCTCGGGACGAAATTGCTCTGGGATGCCAAAGAGTTCAAGTTTACGAATATGCCCGAGGCGAATCAATACCTGACCAAGGAATACCGGGAAGGCTGGAGTCTGTAGTTTTAATTCGTGGGCTAAAGCCCACCTTACATAAATTTAAGGAAGTCTATCGTGGGAAAGCAAAGATTGAGCCGCCGCGGTTTTCTAAGGGGAGCGGTAGCAGCAGCGGCGTTTACGGTTGTCCCCCGTCACGTGTTAGGCGGGCCCGGCCGGACAGCACCGAGTGAGAAGTTGAACATTGCGTGCGTCGGCATCGGCGGCCAGGGCGCCTACGATATCCAATCAGTCAGCAGCGAGAATATCGTCGCGTTGTGCGACGTCGATTGGAGCAAGCACACGGCGAAGACCTTCGAGAAGTTCCCTGCCGCCAAAAAGTACAAGGATTTCCGCAAGATGCTTGACGCCGAGGACAAGAACATCGACGCCGTGACGGTTGCGACGCCTGACAACATTCACGCTGTGGCGGCTATGGCGGCGATCAAACGGAATAAGCATGTGTACTGCGAGAAGCCCCTGTGCCACGACATTTACGAAGTCCGGCAACTGACCGAGGAGGCCCGCAAGCGAAGCCTCATGACGCAGATGGGCATCCAGGTTCATGCCGAGAGCTGCGTCAGGCTGGTAGCGGAGATGATCAAGTCCGGCGCGATCGGTGCGGTGCGGAAGGTCGATATCTGGAGCGGAAAGAACTGGGGCGGAGGCGAGCGGCCGACGGATACACCGCCCGTCCCGGAGACGCTCGACTGGGGCCTCTGGCTGGGCCCGGCCCCCTATCGGCCGTATCATCCGGCGTATCTGCCCGGCAACTGGCGGCGGTGGTGGGATTTCGGAACCGGCACGTTGGGCGATATGGGCTGTCATATCATCGACCCGGCCTTTTGGGCGCTCGACTTGGGGTACCCGACAAGTATTGAGGCCCGGCCAGCCAAATTTAATGACCAGACCTATCCGGAGGCGACAACCGTCCAATGGGAATTCCCCGCCCGCGGCGCGTTGCCGCCCGTCACCGTGACCTGGTGCGACGGAAACAGAAGACCAGCCCGGCCCGACGAGCTTGAGGCGGGCCGAGAGCTGCCCGATCAGGGCGGATTGTATTACGGCGAGAAAGGCACAATACTCGCTCCCCACATGGGTAATCCACGGCTGATACCGGAATCCAAAATGAAGGGCTTCAAGATGCCCGAGCCGTTCCTGGACAGAGGGGTTAATCACTACCAGGATTGGATAAAAGCATGCAAGGGTGGCCCTAAGCCGCTGGCTAACTTCGACTACTCCGGTCCGCTGACCGAGACGATTCTATTGGGCAACGTGGCGGCCCGCGCCGGTGGGAAGCTCATATGGAACGGTCCAAACCTCAAAGTGACCAATGTAACCGAGGTCAATCAGTACCTCAGACGTGAATATCGAGCCGGTTGGCAATTGTAATATATTATTTTCAGGCAAAACAACGTCTTATTAGTAGGAGAACAAAGATGAACAAGAGAAAAAAACTGACTGTGGTTGTGTTGACGTTTGCATTATGTGTTTGCTGCCTGCCCAGGGCGGCTGTGGCCGATAGCGCCAAAGACTGGAAACTGGGCATGCAGGCGTATAGTTTCAACCGCTTCACGTTCTTTGAGGCGGTGGATAAAACCAAGGCGCTCGAAATGAAATATATCGAGGTGTATCCGGGCCAGACGCTCAGCAAGGAAAAACCCGATGTCAAGACCGATCACAACATGTCCGCCGAGAATAGGAAAATCATGCTTCAGAAGCTTGCTGAGGCCGGCGTCAAGTTGACCAACTACGGCGTCGTCCCCCTGCCGAACGATGAGGCGGAATGTCGGAAGGTGTTCGGCTTTGCCAAAGAGATGGGTATCGAAGCGATAGTTTCCGAGCCGCCGGAGGATGCATTCGAGCTGATCGACAAATTGTGCCAGGAATACAAGATCAACGTCGCGATCCACAACCATCCCAAGCCTTCGCCCTACTGGGATCCGCAGACGGTGCTGAAGGTCTGCAAGGGCCGCAGCCAGCGAATCGGCTCCTGCTCCGACACGGGGCACTGGATGCGTTCGGGCATCAATCCGCTCGAAGCCATCAAGAAGCTCGGGGCCGAGAAGCGGATCATCAGCCTGCACTTCAAGGACCTCAACGAGTTCGGTAATCCCAAGGCCCACGACGTAATATGGGGCACTGGGCTCGCCGATGCCAAGGCGATACTGGCCGAGCTTGCCCATCAGGATTTCAAGGGCGTATTCTCTATTGAGTATGAGTACAACTGGCTCGAATCGATGCCGGAGATATCCGGCTGTGTGGCGTTTTTCAGAAAGACCGCGGCCGAGCTGAGCGGCGCCGAGGCCAAAGATGTCTTCAAAAAGGACCTCTCGAATGGCATCATGGAGGCCGGTGCCTGGGCCTTTGACGCCGAGGGCGTCCTTGCACCGACGCCGAGCGGCCACGGCGACATCTGGACCAAGGAGCGCTACGGCAACTTCACATTAGAGCTGGATTTCAAAATCCCTGAAAAGGGCAACAGCGGCGTCTTTATTCGCACCGGCGATCTGAAGAACTGGATCAATACCGCCATTGAAATCCAGATTCACGCCACCACCGACGGGACGAAGCACGGCCAGTGCGGCGCCGTGTACGACTGCCTCTCGCCCTCGAAGGATGCGACCAGGAAACCGGGCGAGTGGAACCACTATGTCATCACCTGCCTGGACAACAAGATTTACGTGAATCTCAACGGCGAAGATATCATCGATATGAACCTGAATCTCTGGACCGAGGCCGGCAAGAACCCGGATCCGCCGGCCGGCCCGGGAACCAAAAACAAGTTCCGCAACGCCTACAAGGATATGCCCCGCGAAGGGCACCTCGGCTTCCAGTATCATGGCAATCCGGTATGGTTCAAGAATCTTAAGATCAAGTCTTATGATTGAGGCTGACTACGATGCGATACTCGCAAGTCAAAGATAAGAAGAGCAAATCCGCCGTCTGCGGTGGAATGGTTCTGGTGATCGCGATACTGGGACTAAGTTTCTTCATGCCCGGCGGTCCGCATGCCGCACGGGCGGGCGATTCGGATTCGGCCCAGGGGTGGGTGACCGCGTTCAACGGCAAGGACCTGACCGGCTGGGACGGCGACCCGCGCCTCTGGTCGGTTAAGGATGGCGTCATTCGAGGCCAGACGACACTTACCGAGCCCGCCAAAGGCAATACGTTCCTCATTTGGCGCGGCGGCACGCTCAAGGACTTCGAGTTGAGGATCAAGTTCCGCCTTCAGAACGGAAACTCCGGCGTGCAGTACCGCAGCAAAGAGGTGAGCAAATGGGTCGTCGGCGGCTATCAGGCCGAGGTGGAGAACAATCCCGGCAAGGTCGGCTTCCTCTACCATGAGAGGGGCCGGGGATGGCTGGTCAACGTCGGTGATTTTGTGGTCATCGACGAGAAGGGCGACAAGAACATCGTCGGGAACGTCTCTGACAAGGACGAATTGGTCAAGGCCGGCTACTACAAGGAAAAGGACTGGAACGAGTACAGAATCATCGCTCAGGGCAATCACCTGGTGCACTATCTCAATGGCTACCAGACGATGGAGCTAGTGGACAACGACAGGCTGACCAGCCCGAACGATCCGAAGGACCTAAAGGGCGCTGCGCGGGAAGGTATCCTGGCGCTTCAAATTCACGCTGGTCCCCCGATGGTCGTGGAGTTCAAGGACATCCGCATCAGGAACCTGGAGCCTAAGTACAGCGATGCCGTTGTGCTGTTCAACGGCCGGGACCTGGATAACTGGCAGGTCAACGGCGATAAGGGAAAGAGCAAATGGGTCGTCGGCAAGGCCAAAGTGTCGCCACAGGACCCCAAACAGTTGGCGGCCGAGAAGGGTCAGGGCGAGATGATTAACCTGCCCGCCAAGCACGCCGACAGCCTCGACATATTTTCCAGCGAGAAGTACGGCGACTGCCGGATCGAATTGCAACTCATGGTACCGCAAGGCTCCAACTCGGGCGTTTATGTCATGGGCGAATACGAAATCCAGGTCCTGGATAGCTGGGGGCGCGAGAAGATGGGTCCCGGCGACATGGGCGCCATATACGGCGCTTCGCCGCCGCCGCTCAACGCGTGCCTGAAGCCCGGCCAGTGGCAGAAGTACGTTATCGAATGGCAGGCGCCGAAGTTTGACGCCGCCGGCGCCAAGACGCAGAACGCCAGGTTTCTCAAGGTCGAGCTTAACGGGCAAGTGCTTCACGAGAATCTGGAGATGAAACAGCAGACCCCTGGCGGCGTGGTCGGCAGGGAAGTGCCCGCCGGTTCGCTGATGTTCCAGGGTAACCACGGGCCCGTGGCGTTCCGCAACGTCATTGTGACGCCTCTGGCGAAAGCACCGTAACCGGAAATGGCTTTTAACGTCCTGTGTTTGCGGACGATGTGTGATAACGAATGTGGTCAAGTGCGCGCTTGACAGTAAAATCGTGTGCGGTTACATTGCACGAAAAGTCGGATTAACGATGGATTTGTTAACTTTTTGGAGCTGACAGAAGAGCAATGAAAAATCAAAAAACTGTGACAAAGATAGACAGACGGAGCTTTCTGCGTTCTACCGCGGCTGTGGGAGCAGGTTTGGCATTTTCGCCGATAGTTCTCGGGCAAGCCGGCGGCGCGAAGGCGGACGATATCAACGTGGCCCTGCTGGGCGCCGGAGCTCAGGGTCAGGTTCTGCTGAATGCCTGCCGGAATATTCCGGGCGTTCGTTTCAAGGCGATTTGCGACATCTGGACGGCTTATAACCAAAAGCGCGTCTCTCGCATGCTCACCGCCTATCGCCAGGAGCATAATACATACGTGGACTACAAGGAGATGCTCGAGAAGGAAAAAGACCTCCAGGCGGTCATTGTGGCCACACCTGACTTCTGGCACTCGGAGCATGCCGTGGCCTGTATGAAGGCCGGCTTGCACGTCTATTGTGAAAAAGAGATGTCCAACACGCTCGAAGGCGCCAAGAAGATGGTGGAAGCCGCCAAAGAAACCGGCAAGCTGCTGCAGATCGGCCATCAGCGACGAAGCAACCCGCGCTACCGGCACGCCTACGAAAAGCTCCTCACGGGTGCCAAGCTGCTGGGTGCAGTAACCTGCATCAACGGCCAGTGGAACCGCAGCAAGGCGGCCTGCGAGGACTTAGGGGCGCCGAAGAATGCCGAGATTGACCAGCCCACTCTGGAAAAATACGGTTTCAAATCCATGCAGCAGTTCAGAAACTGGCGCTGGTACAAAGGGCTCGGAGGCGGCCCGATTGTGGACCTGGGCTCGCATCAGATTGACATCTATAGCTGGTTCCTCGGCGCCAATCCCAAAGCGGTCATAGCCAGCGGCGGCATCGACTACTGGAAAGGGCACGACTGGTATGACAACGTGATGGTTATCTACGAGTATCAACTCGGTGATCGGACCATCAGAGCCTTTTACCAGACCATAACCAGCAACAGCAGCAACGGATATTATGAAACCTTCATGGGCGATGAAGGTACGCTGGAAATCTCGGAAGCATCCGGACGCGGCAAAGTATATCGCGAAGCGGGGGTTCCGGCGGAGAACTGGGAAAAGTGGGTCAAGATGGGTTTCGTCAAAGAGCCGGACAAGAAGGAAGAGCCAAAACCTGCCGGCGATGCCGTGCTGGACGTACGTGAGTCGCCGAAGCCGCCAAGCTATGACATTCCGGTGACGCTGGAAGGTAAGCCGTACCATCAGCCGCACCTGGAGAACTTCTTCGATGCCATTCGCGGCAAGGCCAAGTTGAACTGCCCCGCCGAGATCGGATACGAGACGGCGGTGACCGTGTTGAAAGTGAACGAAGCCGTGGCAGCTGACAAGAAGCTGGAGTTCAAACCGGAGGAGTTCAAAGTATAAAACGCATTTAGGGATAAGGGCGGCACGCGATGAGCATTGAGGTATTCAGGAAAAAGGATTGAACGTACATTGGGAAAAAAACTGATCTTAGAAGGCTTTGTGTGTGTGCTGGTCCTGTGCCTTGTTGCCGGCGCTGCGGATACCGAGCAGAAACTTCTTGGTGACCAGAGCGACGGCGGCAGGGCCCACCCGATCCATCGGATCGAGTTGCTGGCTGCGCCAAGTGACGAGAACAAGGACCCGCAAACCGTTGACCCGAACATTGACCCCAAGGCGGAGGTGCTGTTGCCTTTTTCCACGCGCCATACGTGCGGAAGGTGCCACAGCTACGAGATCATCAGGAAGGGCTGGCATTTCAACAGCGTCGATCCGAACGCTGCTCCGGGGCGGCCGGGCCAGCCGTGGCTCTACGTCGATGCGCGCACCGGCACGCAGATACCGCTTTCTTATCGCTCGTGGCCCGGAACCTTTAAGCCGAAGCAGTTCGGCCTGACGGACCGCGAATTCACCAAGATCTTCGGACGGCACACGCCGGGCGGCGGCGCCGGCGAGCAGCAGACCGACAACCCGGACGAGATCATGCGGCAGCTCATCTCCGGCAAGCTCGACATCAACTGCCTGAGCTGCCACAACGGGGACCCGCGTCATGACCAGGGCGGGCCGGCCGGTTACGCCGTGCAAATAAGCCGTGGTAATTTCCGCTGGGCCGCAGCGGCATCTTCCGGCCTGGCTTTGGTCAAGGGTTCCGCCGAGGATATGGACGAAGCATACGATCCGTTTGACCCGTTCGCGGTCGAGACCGCCGGAACCGGGAAGAAGGCGCCGCCGACCATCACCTATCACAAGAACGTCTTCGATCACGAGAAATATGTCTTTTTTAACATCCTGAGGGAAGTCCCTTCGTACCGATGTTACTTCTGCCACTCGAATTTCTACATCAGCGCCGAGGGCGCGGAAAAGTGGGCTTGCGATGAGGACATCCACCTCAAGGCGGGCCTGACCTGTGTCGATTGTCATCGGCACGGGATCGACCACAACATCGCCCGCGGGTACGCCGGCGGTCAAAAAGCCTCGACCAACGAGTTGGCGGCCGCCTCTTCCTGCGAGGGTTGTCACCTGGGAGAGCATTCAACCTCGGGCCCGACCGCCGGGCGCTTAGGCGCACCGGTTCCCGAGCATCGGGGTCTGCCGCCGGTGCATTTCGAGAAACTCACCTGCACGGCCTGTCACTCGGGCCCGTGGCCCGCCGCCGAGCCGTATGCGACCAAGACGTCGATGGCTCACCGCCTCGGGACCCCCAACGTCAACAAGGCGCGCGAGATGCTTCCTCACATTGTCTCTCCCGTTTTCGCCAAGCAGGCCGACGGAAAGATTGCGCCCCACAAGCTCGTCTGGCCTTCATTCTGGGGTGTTCTGCGAGACGGACAAGTCGTCGAGCCGATCGCACTCGGAACCGTCACGAAGGCTATTACGGATGTGCTCGCGAAAGAGAAATTTCCCTTCTCCGGCGATTGGCCCGATCTGACCGCTGACCATATCGTCAAGGGCCTGACCGCGCTGACAGCCGGAGGTTCTATCGAAGGTAAAGCTGTTTACGTCAGCGGCGGAAAACTCTACAGCCTTGATGATTCGGGAAAGCTCCGTGAAGAAAAAGACCACCCGGCGGCGAAGCCTTATTTGTGGCCCCTCGGGCACGACGTCAGGCCGGCGGCGCAGGCTCTGGGCGTTCGTTACTGCACGGATTGTCATGGCACGGGCGCGCCATTTTTCTTCGGCGATGTCAAAATCGACACGCCCGTCGCGGCGGACCGGCAGGCAAAGAAAATGGTCCAGTTCCAGGACATTAGTCCATCCTACGCCTGGGCGTTTGCCTTTTCATTTGTGTTCCGCCCGTGGATGAAGATTATTGTACTGTGTTCGAGTGCGGTTCTGGCGCTCGTTTTGTTGTTCTATGTGCTGAAGGCCCTGGGTTGTGTTGTGAAGGCGCTGGCCGGGGGAAATAATTAGCTTTTACAAGGCAGTGTATGGCTCAAACGATTTCGACGCGAAAGCGAAGCCTCGTGGACATCCTGAGGATGCTGGTTTATGTGGTAGCCGTGTTCAGCTTCGTCGTATTAGCGGTGACCGGTTTTTATCCGGTCCTGGTTTTGGGTGAGCACATTTCGGGCTATCTGGTGATGGTGCACGCCACGTTTGCACCGGTCTTTGCCGTCTGTCTGGCGGTCCTGGCGGTGTTATGGGCAAGCCATTGCCGTTTCACGCAGGGCGACTGGCCGTGGTTTGAGCGCATCGTCCAGCGTGTTACGCTGGCTGGAAGCGGCGCTGAAAAATCTCTTCGCAAAGGCTCTGGCCTCGGCCAGAAAATAACGTTTTGGCTCATCGTGTTTTTGGCTTTGCCGCTGGCCCTCTCGATCGTTCTGAGCATGTTTCCGCTTTTCGGAACGCACGGGCAGGAGCTTCTTTTGGGTACGCATCGCGGCATTGCTCTGATATTTGCACCTGTGGCGATCGTACATACCGTCCTGCTGATCAGGGCCGGGGCGAAATAATAGTTGTCCCGGCGGATTGTTCTTCTGTATAATTCTCAGGGTCGCCGGCGCGCCGGATGGCGCGTTGGGGGCTTTTTCTGTATCCCGACGCAGATTGCAGCCTTGTTCCATTGTGATAGGCTTTTTGATTCATAGAGTGTGTTTTATACGCACAGGGGGGCTCCTTCGAAGGAGCCGGAAAGGAGAAAGAGCCGATGGAGAAGGTCAAAGTAGCTGTGGTCGGGCTCGGCTTTGGCGCCGAATTCATCCCTATTTACCAAAAACACCCCGACGCGGAGTGCTACGCCATTTGCCAGCGGAACAAAGACCACCTCAACGAGATCGGCGATCAGTTTGGCATAAAGCGGCGCTTCACCAGGTTTGAAGATCTCCTGAGCATCGACGAGCTCGACGCAATCCACGTTGTCTCTCCGATAGCCGACCATGCCTGGATGTCGCTGGAATCCCTGAAGGCGGGCAAGCACACGGCCTGTACCGTCCCGATGGCAACGACCACGGAGGATTGTCTGGCGCTTGTCGAGGCCAGAGAGAAGTCCGGCAAGGTCTATATGATGATGGAAACGGCGGTCTATACCCGCGAGTTTCTCTATGCCAAAGAGCTGGTCGAGTCGGGCCAATTGGGCAGGATACAATTCCTGCGGGGCTCCCATCAGCAGAACATGGGCCTGCCCGGCTGGCCGCAGTATTGGTATGGTTTCCCGCCCATGCACTATGCGACCCACGCCGTCAGCCCGCTGCTGTGCCTTGCGAAGAAACATGCCGAGTCGGTTGTCTGTCACGGCTCGGGCCGAATCAACGAAGACTACGCAAAGCGGTACAACGCGCCTTTTGCCATCGAAACGGCCCTTGTCAGGCTCGCTGACTCCGACTTAGCCTGTGAGGTGACACGGTCCCTCTTTGATACGATCAGGCAGTACCGCGAGAGTTTTGACGTGTACGGCACGAAGCTGTCGTTCGAGTGGGAGCAGACGGCCGGCGAAGGCCCCGTCATTTATTCCGGCTTCGAAGATGCCAGGAGAATTGAAATCCCCGACTACGGGCATCTGCTGCCGAAGCAGATCGCTCCTTTCACGGGGCACGGCGTCTATGACGAGGAGCACGAGCATACCTCCTTCATCCAGGGCAGCGGGCATGGCGGCTCGCATCCTCACCTGACGCACGAGTTCGTTCGTGCGATTGTTGAAAACAGGCAATCCGTAGCCGATGCCAAAACCGCGGCGAACTGGACGATGACGGGGATCTGCGCCCATGAGTCGGCGATGAGTAACGGCAAGAGGATTCAAATCCCGAAGACGGATTAGCCGCAATCAGGCCGGCGACAAATTTCGCGGGGCCGGTCAAAAAAACTGGTTGTTTCGTAGCGCAATTGTTATATTTGCCGTGGAGTGTCCGGCGTGGTGCCGGTGGGATATAGTCGAGGTCGAGGCAATTTAGTTAGGAGAACTGATTATGAGTAATGGAGCGTTACCTACTTACATTAGCATGGCCAAGCCAAACCCAGCCGGGAACCGGGCGCCGTGGTATAAGAATACGGCCCCCACGTATGCCGGGATCTTCCTGTGGTTCGTGTTCTGGAGCCAGGCACCGAGTGGCGGTGGGGCCAGTGCGCCCGGGGGAGTATTGAGTCAGGGCATTGGCGCGGCGCTTCTCGGCTTGGTTGTCGCAGCGCTTCTGTGCCACTTTCTGTTCTACCTGGTTCCGGGTCTGCTCGGAATGAAGACGGGTCTGCCCCTTTACGTTGTGGGGACATCGACCTATGGCACACAAGGAGGATTCCTGATGCCGGGCTTTCTGATGGGTGTCCTGCAATTCGGCTGGCTTGGTGTCAACGCCTTTTTTGCGTCACAAGCTCTGGCCCCTCTGTTCGGCGGCAGCATGGCGGCCCAGAAAGTGCTTGCCATCGTATGGGCGGTGGCGGCGGCGTTTGTCGGATTGAAAGGCATTCAATACGTTGCGAAAGTTGCGACCTTCCTTCCCTTGATTCCTGTGGTGATCCTCGTCGTCCTGTTGGGTAAGACACTGGGCGGGATCAGCGATTTTGACCCCAATGCGCTGGTTGCCGCCGGCACGACTGCCGGTAGTACAACCGCAGGCTTGAACTTCGTCGGTGTGATTGCTTTGAGCATATCTTTTGTGGTCGGGTTCTTCGCCACCGCAGGGGCGGCCGGTGTTGATTTCGGGTTGAACAACAAAGACGAAAAAGACGTCCAGATGGGCGGCCTGATTGGAATTGCTTTGGCTACGATTGTATCGGCGGGAGCTGCTATTCTGATCGCGGCGGGGGCTTTCGGCGCCACAGGCAAGTATGCTCTGAATCCCGCCGACGCCGGTTTCATGGGTTCCCTCTTGGGCTCTGAAGGGGCCGGAAAGACAATGGCACTGCTGCTGGCGGTCGCTGCTTTTCCGCCGGCCTGTTTCTCATCATTCATTGCGGCTAACAGCTTCAAGACAACGCTGCCGAAGGTCAACCCATTCATCTCCGTGGGCCTGGGGGCTGCGGTCAGTATCATCCTTGCGGTCACAGGATGGGCGGGCCAGGCCGGTGCTGTCTTCACGGTCATCGGTGCATCATTTGGTCCTGTTTGCGGTGCCATGATGGTTGATTATTTTCTCGCGGGCAAGAAGTGGGCTGGCCCACGGGCGGGTTGGAACCTGGCCGGCTGGATTTCGTGGGTAGCCGGATTTGTCGTCGGGATTGCTCCGCTGGTCGGGATTGCTAACATCCCGGCTGCACCTCTGGTGGCCTTTATCGTCGGCGCCGTGCTTTACTTTATTCTAGCCAAGGCCGGCCTGGAGTCGAAGGTCGTCGGCATGCCGGGTACGCCGACACAGAAGTAAAAAACAGTAAGGGCAGGCCCATGTGCATGCCTTGGGCAATCCCACGGGGTTGCCCCTACAGGTGCCTTGACGAGTTGATTCAGACAGCAGGGATTCGGTGGAGCACTGAGTCCCTGCTGCTTTTTTAAATAAATCTGTTAGTGAAGTTAAATACAGTACTGACAGCTTCTTACATTCATGCCGTTTCGGGTAGCATCATCTGTGCGAGGCATAGCCAAGAAAAAAAATATACTCTTGAGCGGGTTGACAACGTCCTACAAGTAGGGTAGTATCCCGGTTTTGGCTTCGGCGGATACTCGGTGGCTTGTGGCTAAGCCACGCGCTCCCCCGGGAGCTTGCTGACCATCGAGAATTTCGTCAATTGTTTACAAGGTATAGTTTCGAGGTAAAAAGGAAATGATGAAGAAAGATTTTGGCTCGATTGTGAAAGTCTGTGTATGTGTCTTGTTCGTGCTGTCTGTGTGCTTTGTTGCGTCGTGCAAGAAATCGTCGGAGCCTGTCCCTTCGGCGCCGACCGCCAAGACGACGGCGCCTCAGACGCCTGCCCCGAGTCCTGCGAAACCCGCCGCTGAAAAGCCCGTTTCTGAGGCTCCCGTTGCGGCTCCGGCACCCGCTCCTGCTGCTCCCAGCGAGCCGAAAGCCGCGCCGGCTCCGGCCGCCGATACCTCAGGTTTAGTCCCGGTCGATATACAATTGCCCAGGCCCATGTTCGTAGGTACGCCGACGGATACACGGGTGCCTAATCTTGAGAAGCCGCTGGGCAAGCCGCGTCCGCCGTTCCTGGCCCCGGCAGGGACGAAAAACGTCGCCGTGGGCAAACCGGTTTCCAGCAGTGACGAGGAACCCATCATCGGCGAGATCGCGATGATTACCGATGGCGACATGGAAGCGGCTGACGGCAGCTACGTCGAGCTGGGGCCGTTTGTCCAGCACGTGACCGTTGACCTCGGGGCGGAATACAACATTTACGCCATCCTGGTCTGGCATTATCACAAGGAAGCCCGCGTTTATTTCGACGTTGTCGCGCGAGTCGCCGACGACCCCGATTTCATCACGAACGCCAAGACGGTCTTCAACAATGACATAGACAATTCGGCCGGTCTTGGTGTCGGCAAAGACATGCACTACGTGGAAACGAACGAAGGCAAGCTGATCGACGTTCTTTCCCAGGGCGTCAAGGCGCGCTACGTCCGGCTCTACAGCAACGGCAATACCAGCAACGACTTGAACCACTATATCGAGATCGCAGTGTACGGCAAGCCGGTAGAATAGGATGACCAGGAACTGTTGCGTCCTGATTTTGGCCGCGACAATTGTTGCGCTTGCGCTGCGCTTGCCGCGGCTCCAGCACCGCCCCATGCACGGGGACGAGGCCGTCCACGCCATCAAGTTCGGCGAGCTGCTTGAGAAAGGCGTCTATGCGTACGACCCGAACGAGTACCACGGGCCGACGCTGAACTACCTGACCTTGATCCCTGCTTGGCTCAGCGGCGCCGCGAGGCTGACGCAGGTGACGGAATTCACGCTGCGCATCGTGCCCGTTTTCTTCGGAGTATGCCTTATCCTGCTGCTTTTATTGATGGCCCGCGGTCTGGGGACGGGCGCCGCAGTTTATGCCGCTGTGCTGACGGCCATTTCCCCGGCTATGGTCTTCTACAGCCGCTACTACATTCAGGAAATGCTCCTGGTCTGTTTCACTTTCGGTGTCATTGTATCGGCCTGGCGCTACGCGTTGAACAGGCGTATCGTCTGGGCCTTGTCCGCCGGGATATTCCTCGGTCTGATGCACGCCAGCAAGGAGACGTGCGTCATTGCTTTCGGCTCGATGGTTCCGGCTCTGTTGCTTACGCTGTTGATGCAGCGGCAAAAGGGTTCTTTACTCACTGCCGCCAAGACCGTGCGTCCGTCTCATCTTGCCGGGGGCTTGGCGGCCGCGGTAGTCGTCTCGGCGCTGTTCCACTCGTCGTTTCTGTCCAATCCCGCTGGAATCCTGGATTCGATTCGGACCTACACGACCTATCTTAACCGCGCGCACGGCACCGGGCTGCACATTCATCCGTGGTATTACTACCTGGAGATGCTCATCTACTTCAGATATGGCGGCGGCCCGATCTGGACCGAAGCCCTGATTGTCGTTCTCGCGGCGGTCGGTTTCATTGCGGCGATGACAAAAAGAGGCTTGTCTTGCTCTGCGAATGTGCAGCTTCTGAGGTTTCTTGCCTTTTATACGCTTGTCATGACCGTGGCCTATTCGGCGGTCCCGTATAAGACGCCCTGGTGTCTGCTGGGTTTCCTGCACGGCATGATTCTGTTGGCCGGAGTTGGAGCCGTCGTCCTGGTCAGGCTCGCGCCGAATGTTCTTCCCTGTCTGATAGTTCTCTGCTTGCTGTTTGAAGCTTCGGTTCATTTGAGCTGGCAGGCCTACCGGGCCAATTATGAACATGATTCAGATAGTCGCAATCCTTATGTCTATGCTCACCCGACGGCGGAGGTGTTTACTCTGGTGCAGCAGGTCGAACAGATGGCCGGGGCGCTGAAAATACTGGCCTTGGAGCAGCCCCAGAAGGTCCAAATGCGGATTCAGGTGATCTGCCCCGGGCACGACTATTGGCCTCTGCCGTGGTACTTCCGGCGACTGGAGGACGGCGTTGTCGCCTGGTCCGACCAGGTGGACGCGGGTATGGATGCGGCGCCGCTGATCATCGCCTCGCCCGGGGTTGAGGAAGCGCTGACCGAGAAGCTCTATACCCTCACTCCCCTGGAGAAGCGCCAGATGTATTTGTTCCTGTTTGACAAGCCGTATTATGTGTGGCTGCGGCCGCAAGTCAAGCTGCTCGGCTTTGTCAGGAGGGACCTGTGGGAATACGTCCAGCAGCAGCAGGCCGGGACACCACAGATTCAGCCAAAGGGTGAAAAATGACCGAACAGCGCCAGGAAGCTTGTTTTGTCCAGAGCAACTGTCAGCCGATCCGCGGCATGAAGCGTTTCTCGCATGAAGCGATGGCGACCACCTTCGAGATCCTGGTCGTGCATGAAGATGAGCGCTACGCCCGGCAGGCGGCGGCGGCGGCGTTCGATGAGGTTGACCGGCTCGAAGGCGAGCTGAGCCGCTTCCGGGAGAACAGCGACATTACCCGAATCAACAATCTGCCCGTCCATCAGCCTCTGCAAGTCGGCCTGGATGCGTTCGAATGCCTTCGGCTTAGTGTCCGAATGTACGCCGAGACCCACGGCGCATTCGATGTCACCGTTGGCTCTCTGGTCAAATGCTGGCGTAACGGAGACGGGACGCCGCGCAGCCCTTCGCCGGAAGAATTAAATCTCGCTCGTCTGCGTACCGGTGCGAATCTTCTGCACCTGGATGAGCGGGAGCATACGGTCCGCCTTTCGGCCAGTGGCCTGCAAGTCGATCTCGGTGGGATCGGAAAGGGCTACGCCGTTGACCGCGTGGCGGAGCTGCTGCGTGAATGGAATATCGATACGGCCCTGATTTCCGGCGGCTACAGCTCCGTCCTGGCGCTGGACGGCCCCGCCGGCACAGACGGCTGGCCTCTGACATTAAGTGATCCGGATGACCGAAAGCGGATATTGTCGCGCCCCTGCCTGCGTGCTCGATCTCTGAGCGGCTCTGGAGTGCAGAAGGGCGGGCACATCATCAGCCCGCGCACGGGCCGGCCCATTGAGGGCAGGCGGGCCGCCTGGGCGTCCGCTCCCAACGCCGGGACGGCCGATGCCCTCTCGACCGCTTTTATGATTATGAGCCCCGATGAAGTCGAGCGGTACTGTTCGCTGCATCCGGACGCACTGGCGATGGTTATTCTACAGGAGCACGACAAACAGACTCCGAAAGAGACGATTCTGCGCTTCGGTAATTGGGAAGAAACGATGCCGTTGAAATGACAGCGGGGCCGTGCACGTGCGAGAAGGTGCGGACGAATCGCTATTTCTTTGACATGATCTGCCGGATAGTCAGCAGCTCCGACAGAACGCGCCAGGAGCTTCGCGTCGGCGACAGCCGGCTGTCGCGGTCGCAGGTCCAGTCGATTGGGAACTCCTTTATCCGATAGCCTTCTCGCTGAGCCCGCATGATGATTTCTATATCGAACGTGAAACCGTTCGTGACGGCCTGTCCGTAAAGACGCCGCGCAACGTCGCCTTTATATATCTTGAATCCGCACTGTGTATCGGTGAATCCAGCGGGGACTTTCATATCGTGGATCACGAGCCAGTGGAACATCCTGGAGCACAGGCGCCGGTAGAAACTCTGGGCTTTTTCGATATGACAGCCCTGCATTTTTCGCGAGCCGTGTGCGATGTCGCAGGCTCCGCTTTTGAGCAGGTCCAGTCCTCGGAGCGCATCGTCGTACGGCACGCAGCCGCCGCTGTCTGCGAACATGACATACCGGCCGCTGGAGCGATTGATGCCCGTGCGCACCGCATACCCTTTGCCGCGATGTTCCTCGTAGCGAATGACCTCCAGCTTCACATTCGGGGGTGTCTTGACGCCTCCGGCCGCCTGGCTGGTGCCGTCTTTGCTGCCGTCATCGACGACGATAACTTCTCCTGCAAAGTCATGGCTCTTCAAAAACGCCGCCGCCGCTTCAACGTCCCGCGCGATCTTCCTGCTTTCACCGTATGCCGGTATAACGATAGATAATTCCATCAATGAATTATATCCTACGGCGGTGCGTTTTCATAGCGGCAATGTTTGCGTCACCTGATTCCCGCGCCCGTCCTGCTATGCTTTCACTATATCCCGGTTACTTTCGGCTTTGAAAATTCGAGCTGAGGTGAGGAATTTCGTTTGCGTCAGGAGACTGAGCGTATGCGTCTTAATAGCCGCTTCCATGTGCGTTTTATTTCTCAGGGCGGCGCAAGCCTTCTCAAATATTTTCTGCTGCAGGGGACAGGACAAATCCGCGTCACTGACGATGCTCAGGAACCGTTTTGTATGCTTGTTGTTGAAATCCTTTCCTTCCCTGAGCACAAAATAAACCTCGTACAATGCAATCAGATAAACCACCGCCAGTTCCACTGCCAGCCGGTAGAACTTGATGTAATCGACGTCTCTGATGTACTGCTGGTACATTTTGGAGTTCTCCCCGTCCTTGCGGTACTCTTTGTCCGCCTCCTTATACGGCCCGAGCCTCTGACTGGCCCACAGGGTCAGCAGCAGGTTATCGACGGAGTTCTCGATTTCCTCCTCCGTCGGGCACGTGCCGTAGGTTTCCACGAAACCCCGCTGCAGGAAGTAACGGAACCAATCCTCGGTGTTTCGGAGGGTCGGTCCCGTGACGCAGTCGGCCCAGCTTCGAAAATCCTGTTCGAAAAAGTTATATTTCGAGCCGCTCTTTTCTTCCAGACGATAGACCTCTTCGTAGAGGAAATAATCCTGGAAAACTTCACACTCGCGGTGTTTTCTTCGATTCTGCCCCTCGCGGTAGTACGGGCCGGCGACGTCGTTGACGACCGGATGAATAATCTGGTCCGCGGCGATATGAGTCAGGTGGCCCGCGATATATGCGAGCTTCCTCATATCTTCATCCTGCAGCAGGACTTGCCCGTTTTTTCTGACGGCGTCGCTAAAGACAATCTGGACCAGCTTCAAAGGAAATTCATTGGGTCCGTGCGAATGCAGATGGTAGGACCAGGGAGTGACTCCCTTGGCCTGGACGAAGCCTTCCTCAAGCATGTCTTTGATGGAGCCGGACATTTTGGCGTAGTAGTAAAGATCGGGTCCCAAACTGCCCAGATTCACGTACGCTTTGTAGTTCTTACCCTCCGAAGCGTCGTCCAGGGCCTCTGCGAATTGTGCGAATTCGTCAATCCCTTTTGCCTTCAAGGTTTGCAGCGCCTTGTGAGCGATGAGCATGTGCGTTACGTTTGCCGGCATCGCGATCTCCTTTCTTTTTGTCTTTCGCCTTTTATGACGTTGTCCGAGCCGTCAGTCCGGGGTACAGCACAGTGCGCAGGTGAATCGATCAGTGGGGCCAGGCCAACGGAAATGTCTCCGCGCGGGAATACGCATCAACGTGGCCGTCCAGGAGCGCGCAATTGCCCTTTCCTCCCAGCGGATTCCCGGAAGGGGCATGGTGAAAGCCGGCAATGACGTCCCAGAACTGCCCCACGCCCTCTGGCCCGGGCCTGATCAGTCTGTAGCTGCCGGTTTTACTCAGCCAGCCGGCGATCATGGAATCGTTGCCCGGAATCATATACGTGTCGTTCAACCCCGAGACGTTGTATTGGGTGTCCACCAGGGCGCTTTCCTCGGTGAAGGAAAATGTCTCCGCGGGACGCTTGACATCGGAGAGCTTCATGACCCTTGCTTTCTGGATCTCACTGTTCGGGCTGCCCAGGTAGGCGTTCATGGTATAGTTGTACCAGGGCTTGTAGTTCCTGAGTTTGGCGGCGTCGGCCACGTAGAAGTGATCCTGGGAGGTCTGGTAGGCTATCCGCGAAAAAGTCGGGCAGATAAAGGCACGGGCGTCCTGCAAATAGGGGAAAAACGGGCCGGCGTATTCCGGATGGTTTTTCAAATTCAAATCCCCGTTGCACCAGCGCACATGGATGGGGCTGCTCAGTCCCGCCTCCACGGGATACGCGCTTGTCTTCGAGAAATAGCAGCTACCTGGGTTGCAGAATCTGTCGTCGTTGTCGCCGGTGTACATGAGTACCGCGACCGCGTAGTTCTTCAGGTTGGACTGGCACACGGCCCGTTGCCCCTGCTCCTTGGCCTTCTGGAGCGCCGGCATGAGAATCGCCAGCAGCAGGGCAATAACGGCGATGACGACCAGCAGCTCTATGAGGGTGAATCCTTTTTTGGGTTGCATCGCAATATCTCCTCCACAAGATTTTATCCGATATTTTCCATGTGAAACCCGCGGACACATTGTCGCGTCGTGAAAACTGTATCATAACAGATTTGCGATGCAATTACCATTATTTTGAATTTTTCCACTTATCCGGCCGGCTTTTCCGCCGGTTCCGGGGTGATGTCCTGGCCTTTCGATCCTTGAATTAATCCACGTTGCGGGATATGATCTGCGAGCGGAATATTCCGCGGCGGACGTCTTGTGCGTGAGGCGGCGCACGTCTTTGAACGTGGAAGAATACGGCAGTATCGAGGTTTTTTGATCAATGTCTGATGACCTGAAGAAGCTCAGCCGGAGTCTGTCGGAGATCTCGACGTGGTTAAAGTGCGACAAGAGCCCGTGGGTGATTGCGGGCCCGTGCAGCGCCGAGTCCCGCGAGCAGGTCATCGCGACGGCCCGGGAGCTGGCGGCCAGCGCCCATGTGAAGGTCTTTCGAGCCGGTCTTTGGAAGCCTCGCACGCGGCCCAATACCTTTGAAGGCGTCGGTGAAGTCGGCCTGGAGTGGCTCAGGGCGGTCAAGGCCGAGACTTTTCTGCCGACGACTACCGAAGTAGCCGCCGCCCGGCACGTCGAGCTTTGCCTCGATAACGGAATTGACATTCTCTGGATCGGGGCGCGAACGACGGTCAATCCGTTCCTCGTCCAGGAGATTGCCGATGCGTTGAAGGGCGTTGATATCCCCGTGCTCGTCAAGAATCCCGTCAATGCCGAGCTTGGTTTGTGGGTGGGGGCCATCGAGCGGCTGTTTCACGCGGGCATAAAGAAACTCGCCGCCATACATCGGGGTTTCTCGACATACGTGGAGATGGAATACCGCAACCAGCCGAACTGGCAGATTCCCATCGAGCTCAAGAGGCTTCTGCCGAATCTGCCGTTGATCTGCGACCCAAGTCACATCGGCGGCAGGCGTGATTTTGTAGAGCCCATCTCGCAGACGGCGCTGGATTTGGGCATCGAGGGCCTCATGATCGAATCTCACATCGACCCGGACCGGGCCTTGAGCGATTCGAAGCAGCAAATCACGCCGAAGGCCCTCATCGCCATGCTCGAGCGGCTCCACGTACGAAACGCCCAAAGCGCGGACAAGCAAGTCAGAGGAGAAATAGCCCATCTGCGCGCCCAGATCAGTCACGTGGATTCGCAAATTATACAGGACCTGGCTGAGAGGATGAAGTGGGTCGAAGAGATAGGAAAGCTCAAACAGAAGCACGGCATCCCCGTGCTTCAGATTCATCGATGGGAGAACCTTCTGCAGGATCATATAGTCAGAGCGGAACAGCTTGGCTTGGACGGCGAATTTGTCAAGGCCGTATTCGAGCTCATCCACGCTCAGGCGGTCAGGAAGCAGTTGTAAACGCCTCCCGGTTGAGAACAACCGCGTAAAAAAGAAAGGAAAGAAAGATGATTCGGGAACGCAAAATTATTATTGGGACGGTTATTGTCCTGGGGATGCTTATTCTGCCGGGTGTTTGGTTTCTGCCGGGCGTCTCTGAAACGGCGGCCCAGAAAACCAGCGGCATCGACATTCATCCGACGGCGGATGTTCATCCTTCGGTGATACTTGAAGGCAGGGTGACCGTCGGGCCTTATACCAAGATCGACGCCGGAACAATCATCACAGGAAACGTGACCATTGGTCATCACAGCCTGATTCGATGCAATGTAACCATACGAGGTACCAACGCAATTGGCAACTACACGCACATCTACGACAACGTGAACATCGAAGGAGGCCGGCCCGCTCAAGTTGGCTCGTCGAAAGCACAGGTGCCCGACCAGTCCATCATCGGCGATGGGTGCTGGATCAATCACGGCGCCACGATGCACGGGACGCAGGTCGGCGACGGCGGGGCTATTGGGCTCAATGCGTGCTGTGATTATAACACGAGAATAGGCAAAGGAGCGGTCCTGGCAAACGGCAGCGCCACGCACGTGGACCAGGTGATTAGCGACAACTGCTTCGCGGATGGTGTGCCGGCGGTTATAAAGAAAGAGAATATCACGGAAGAAGACCGCCTGGATTACTTCGGCGTGCTGCCTTCCAGATGGACTCGCTATGAGGCCCAGAAGATAGAAGAGAGCATTCGAGCGAAGAAAGGCACCCAGTAAAGTGTGTACGGCACGGTGGTCCGTCAGAAAAGTGATCCGCCATCACTGCGCAGGGCGCATTCCCCGGCTTTGCTCGTGAAACGTGCAGTGGGCGACGGCTGGGGCAGGAAACCCCGGCTTGCCATTCTTTACAGGGGAACCGGCACACAAAGATTCGCGTCGCTCTTGGCTGTGCGGCCGCAATGAGCGCACCGATACCCCGGTTCTTCCACCAGGACCCTGTATTGCTGCCCGTCGGTCAGATGAAAACCTTGCGAGATAATGTAGCACAGATGCTCGGTATGTACCCCTGTGCGGCACTCCATGTCAGGTTGTGCGATTTCGCTTGCCATGATTAGCGCTTCCTTATGGTTAAACTCTACTGTAAGCGTTTATACGATATTTAACCGCAGAGGTTCACGTGCACGGCTCGGCGCCTGTGCAATCTCCGGGAATCGCAGCCTTGAAAAATCCGGGGCCGCCCGGAGCAGCCGCTTTTCTCATGGCTCAGATGATGTATTCATGAAGCCGGGGGATAGTAGCGTGACCAAACTCGGCAAAGACGGCAGGCGAGTGCTCCTCCGCATCACTCGCCTGGTCGCGTCCGATTCTTAACCTTCTGCCTTACCTTATCGGCAAGAATCTGAACGACTTTAACCTGGGCGGAAAAAACATTGAGCGGCCGATAGAAGAAAAATGGCGGGACGAGTGGACCTTGCGTTACAGAGTAGGAGCAACCCCCAGGTGGTTACCCAGGGCGGGCACACGGGCCTGCCCCTACGGTTTCTTACGGGTCTCGGGATTCAGCAACGTGTGAAAATACTCCCATGTCCAGGCCTTCGAGCCGTCCGGCCGGATGAGCCAGAAACCGCGCACCGCACCATTATTCTTTACGGGCGGCGCGTACTTTTCGTCCTGTAACTCGTTACAGTACACTTGCCAGTACACAATATAGGGACAACCCCAATCAAGACCAGTCTTGACCGCGTTAGGAATCGCCGCGTGGATTTGCTCGGCGGAAAATTTGTTCTCGGGCATGCCGAACTCGCCTACATATACGTTTCGATCGCCAAATACAGGACTATCGGGCATATAGGTCGCGATAAAATCCAGCGCCTCGCGAAAAACGTTGGGGTCCTCGAAGTGCTCCGTAGCTGCGTCCCACGCCGAATACGAGACCAGGTCCAGTTTTGTGCGTGGCAGAACCGTGTTCACGACGTTGGGTTTGCCCTGCCTCATGGAGGGGACGACCCGGTTCACTTCCGCCGCGTGGTACACCCAAACGCCGTCCGGGCCGATTTCTTCCCGAGCCTGGTTCACCCCCGCCTGGCGTGCGTTGAGCCAGTCGATCATGCCGATTATGGCCTCCGGCTTCGGGTCAACGTTTCTGTCATAATTTCCCCGAATCAGCCAGTCGCCCTCCCAGTGCTGCAGGACGAAGGTCTTGCCGGTTTTCTTGTAGGTGGTCAGCAAATATCTGGCCAGCTCGTAAAACTGCCGTTGCTCCTTGAGTTTTTGCTCTCTGGTGAGGCCCTTTCTCCAGTAGGCGTCGTCGTTTCCCATGGAAAAGCACATCAGTATATACGTGGTGAAAGGTTTATCGAATAATTGTCTGAAATAGGGCGACTGGGCCGTCTCAACCAGGGTGTGCATCTGGGGCCATTGCGAGTTAAAGGGATATGAGCGTTGAGGATCATGAAACCAGACCTTGATGACCCGCGAGCCTAAGGCCAGAATCTGATCAGCGCCCTCGTTCAGGAAATCCTTGTCTGTCAGATAATATTTGCCGTCCACGTGTGTCATGCCGATGATATTGCGCAGCTCCTTTCGGGCACGTGGACGGGCGGCGGCGTCCGCTTTCTGTTCGCCCGGTCCCCAGCCGATGCACAGTCCCGCCAACAAGATGGCCGCAAGATAGCTTCGCATTGTTCAACCTTGCTTTAAATGATAGTTATCCGGCCGGCGGATTTCCACAGTTTTTTCCGGGCGGTCCGTTGCGGCGGGAAATGTCTGAAAAGTGTTGAGAATCTTACGAGGACAATGTATAATCCGGTGGCGATTCAGGATATGGTTTGCGTGAAAGGATTAACGATGAGCTGTCTGATCCGAATGTTTGTTGTTCTTTTAACGGGAGCGATAGTTGTTTCATTAACCGGCTGTAATACACAAGGAAGCGCGAGAATGAATATCGAGAAAGAGCAATTCGGGAGAACGAACCTCGGGCAAGCGGATATCTATACTCTGACAAACGCCAAGGGCTGCCAGGTCAAAATCACCAACTACGGCGGTATCGTGGTTTCCGTGAAAGTTACCGACAAGAGCGGTCAGTTGGGTGACGTCACCCTGGGCTATGAGACATTGGGAGAATACGTCCAGAACAATCCTTATTTTGGCGCCCTCGTCGGGCGATATGGCAACCGAATCGCCAAAGGCAAATTCATGCTCAACGGCAAGCCATATACGTTGGCCGTCAATAACGGGCAGAATCATCTTCACGGCGGCATTGTAGGCTTCGACAAGGTCGTGTGGGATGCAAAAGAGATAAAGCAACGCGACGGCGTGGGTTTGAAGCTAACCTATCTGAGCAAAGATGGGGAAGAGGGGTATCCGGGAAATCTGTCCGTGACCGTCCGGTATCTCTGGACCAACGACAACGAGCTGAAGATTGATTACGCCGCGACAACCGACCAGCCGACCGTAGTGAATTTGACGAATCATTCCTATTTCAATCTGGCTGGCAAAGGGGACATTCTCGGTCACGAGTTGATGATCAGTGCAGACAGGTTCACGCCGGTGGATGAGGGCCTGATCCCGACCGGCGAGCTTCGCGGCGTCCGTGGGACGCCGATGGACTTTCGGCGGCCTACGGCTATCGGCGCCCGCATTGAGCAGCAGGATGAGCAGTTGAAACTCGGCCTTGGCTACGATCACAACTACGTGCTGAATCACTATGACGGCTCGCTGCAAATGGCGGCCCGCGTATATGAGCCGACCACGGGCCGGGTACTGGAGGTGTACACGACACAGCCGGGCGTGCAGTTCTACTCGGGCAATTTCCTGGACGGGACCATTACCGGCAAGTACGGCAGAGTTTATCAGAAGCGCAATGGCTTCTGTTTAGAGACGCAGCATTTCCCGGATTCACCGAACAAGCCTGGTTTCCCATCCACGGTGCTCAATCCCGGCGAGAAATACGCCTCGACGACTATTTACAAGTTCACGACGCGATAGTATTTGCCGCCGGCAAAAGAGTCCTCATCAGGAGTTGCCTTTTTTGCGTAACGGGAAGGCATCCGATTCGGTCCGGACCGTTTTGAACATCTTATCCATCTTCGCGACGAGTTCAGGATTCTCGTTGGCCAGATTGTGCGATTCGCCTATGTCTTTTTCCAGGTCATAAAGCTCGGTTTTTGCATCAGGCTTAAGGCGCAGGGCCTTCCATTTACCTATTCGGATGGCCTGCTGACCGTTCAATTCCCAGTACAGATATTCGTGCTTTTTCTGCCGTTGCGGTTGTCCTAACAGAGTCGGGAGCAGGGAGATACCGTCAATATCCGGCGGCGGCTCAACACCTACCAGCTCACAGCAAGTCGGCAAAAAGTCCCAGAAAGCCGAGATATGCTCGCTTTTGGTGCCGGCCTTGATTCGGCCGGGCCAGCGGGCAATGTACGGCACGCGGAATCCACCTTCATACACGGAGGCTTTGAGGCCTCGCAGAGGTTTAGCACTCTCGAAGAACGCCGAGTCCGTGCCGCCGTTGAAGGTCGGGCCGTTATCGCTGGTGAAGATGACGAGCGTATTATCATCGAGGGCTAATTCCTTGAGCAGGGTCATGATCTGCCCGACGGAGCGATCCATTCGCGTGACCATCGCCGCGTAGCAGGCGCGTGGATTCGGATGCGGAAAATATCCTTTGCCGCCCGTGTACGGCGGGTCGGGCCACTGGCCGCGGTATTCGGCCAGCGAATCTTCCGGCACCTGGAGCGCAGCGTGTGGTATGGTGAAGGGCACGTACAAAAAGAACGGCCGGTCCTCGTTGGCCCTGATAAATTTAAGGGCTTCGGACGCGATCAAATCGTGCGAATAGGCCCCCTCTTTGCCATCTTTGTTGGCCTCGATCCATTCGATCTGGCCGTCGCGACAGAGATGGTTGGGGTAGTACGTGTGGGCCTGGCGCTGGCAGATATAGCCGTAGAAGTGGTCGAATCCCTGCTTATTCGGGTCCCCTGTGGTGCCGACGCGCCCGAGGCCCCATTTTCCGAACGCACCGGTCGTATAGCCCGCTTCTTTGAGTATCCTGGCGACTGTGACCGTGTCCGCCTCCAGGGGCCATTGCCCTCCGATGGTCGAGCCCAACTCCCATCCCTCCGCGCCGCCGACCTGCATGTTGTTGCGAACCTGGGCGTGGCCCGTGTGCAGGCCCGTCATCAGTGCGCAGCGCGAGGGTGCACACACGGGATTGCCCGAGTAGTGCTGTGTGAGCTTCATCCCTTCGGCGGCCAGCTTGTCGATATTGGGCGTGCGTATCTTTGTTTGGTCGTAGCAGCCGACTTCGGCGTAACCGAGGTCGTCCGCGAGGATATAGACAATGTTGGGTTTCCTGCCGCCCTTTGCGGAAGTTGTTTGAATTGTGTTGCTCCGGCAGGATAGGGCCAGCGCCGAGGCGCCCAGGCCGATGCTTCGTAGAAAATCGCGTCGTCTCACTATTAACCTCCGTTTTGAATGGGTGATTTTTGCAGACTGGAAAAAACGATGTCCGCGACCTTGCTGCGAACGGGTTTCGTGGTTCCATCGTCTTTCGGATGGACTCTGTTTGTCAGAATAATCACAAAGGTTTTGCTCGCCGGATCGCAGACGATGGACGTCCCCGTGTAGCCTGTATGGCAGAACGCTTCTTTGGGAGCGTAAGAACCTTTTACCCACGAATAGCTCGAATTCACGTCGAAACCGCAGGCCCGGCCGAAAGCCTGCTCAGTCGTCAATAGACTCACTCCTTCGGGACTGAGAATCCTTCTGCGCTTCCAGACGCCGCCGTCCAGCAGCATCCGGCAGTATATCGACAAATCGTATGCGTTGGAGAATAGCCCTGCGTTGCCGGATACACCTGCCATCAACCTCGCCAACGGATCGTGGACCGCGCCCCGAAGCAGTTGCCCGTCGAGAATCTCGGTCCCTGCCATATCGTCCCGCCAGGACTCCGGCGGATTGAAAGTGGTGTGTTTCATGCCGAGCGGCGCAAAGATGTTCTCCCGGCTGAAATCATCGATGCTCTTTCCGCTGATGACCTCCACGATCTTGGCCAGCGTGATGTAGCCCAGGCAACTGTAGCGAAATTCTTCTCCCGGTTTGCTGACGGCTTCCAGGCTGCATATCTTTTCATTCACCTTCTGCGGACAGGGGCTGCCGAATTGCTCGCTCAGTACATTTGCGTTCGTATAGGCCGGCAGTCCGGACGTATGGGTCAGCAGATGCCGGATTCGGACCTCCTCCTTGCCGTTGCACGCAAAGGCGGGCAGGTATTTGCCGGCGTAATCGTCCAGGTCGATCGCTTTTCGGTCTCGCAGAATCATGATTGAGGCGGCCGTGGCTATAGGCTTGGTCAGAGAGGCTAGGTCGAATATGGTGTCCTTGCTCATCGGTTCGATTTGAGGTTCTACCACCTGATGACCAAACGCCTTCCAGTACAAAATCTCGTTTTCTCTGCCGACGAAAACGACGGCGCCGGGAAAATTGCCTTTTTCGATTTCCTCCCGGACGACCTGGTCGATTTGGTCGAAAGACGGTCTCGGAGTTTCTTGCTGCACCGGCCGGCACTGTATCGAAAGGCCGAGAAGTGCCGTCAGAAATGCTATTGTTTGCAGTCGTCTCATAATTCGTCTCACAAGAGCCGTCGGGTAAATCTTATCGCAAACGGCCGCTATTGTCACTGCATTTCTTGTGCTTTCGCTTGTTTGGACCTGGAAAATCGTTTACAGTATATGCAGATGGAAAGAATAAAATCAGCTAAGACGGCCGCAATTCTGGGTCTGTTCGTGACGCTCGCGGTCTGTCAGGGTTCGGTCAAGACCGGATTGGACCGTGTGGGCGCATACAAAGAGGTGTTTCAGGGTAAGCGCCTCGGAATCATCACCAACCACACGGGGTACGACAGCAACGGCAGATTCGTTGTGGACGTGTTTCGGGGAATGACCGGCGTGACGGTTGCCGCCCTTTTCAGCCCCGAGCACGGCCTGTGGGGTAAAGAGCAGGCGGGCGAAAAGGTTGATAGCTATAAGGACCCCGTCTATAACCTGCCGGTTTACAGCCTCTACGGACAGACCCAAAAGCCGACGCCTGAGATGCTGCGAAATATCGACGTTCTGGTCTTCGACATTCAAGACGTTGGTGCGCGGTTCTACACGTATGTTTATACGATGTCTCTGGCGATGGAAGCGGCGGCGGAAAACGGCAAGCGATTCGTGGTCCTGGATCGGCCGAATCCTATTAACGGCGATTGCATTGAAGGCAACGTCCTCGACCCGGCCGTGGCCAGTTTCGTCGGTCTGTATCCGATCCCGGTCCGGCACGGAATGACCGTCGCAGAATTAGCAAAGATGTTCAACGGGCAAGGCTGGCTGGCCGGTGGTGTCAAAGCCGAGCTCGTCGTGATACCGATGGAGGGCTGGCGTCGCCGGATGTGGTACGACCAGACCGGATTGCGTTTCATCAAGCCCTCGCCGAATATGCCTGACCTCGAAACCGCTGCCGTCTATCCGGGCCTGTGCCTTCTGGAGGGCACGAACGTCTCCGAAGGCAGAGGGACGGATAAGCCGTTCCTTCAGTTCGGTGCGCCCTGGATCGATTCGCAGCTCCTGGCCGAGCGGCTGAACCGTTTGAACATTGCGGGCATGCGCTTCGAGCCGGCGAAGTTCACGCCGGGGAGCTCTAAATACCAGGGCTTGGAGTGTCACGGTGTCAGGATCGTCGTTACGGACAGGGACCGGTTGGAGGCGTATTACAGCGGTGTCAGGATTGTCGATGAGATTGCCCGGCTGTATCCGCGTGATTTCCAGTGGAAAGCCGCGCACTTTGACCGGCTATGCGGCACTTCGACGATTCGCGAGGCCATCACAAGCCAGCGTTCTCTGGATGAGCTGCGGAATAAATGGCAGCCGGCGCTCGAATCGTTCCGAAAGATCAGAGACAAATACCTCATTTACCGGGACTGATCCGGTTTACCTCGGAGTCGCTCTATAGCCAAAGCGACGGGTGAGGGAACCTCGTCGCCTCGTTGCTGCCGGGCTTGCACTTCTTCCATCGCTTCGTGCAGGGCGATACAGGCCTGCTCGTAGGTGCATCCGGTCTGCTGGGCGATCAGGCGCGAGCCGCGGTCGATCAGTTTCTTGTTACTTGGCGACAGCCAGACCATCGCATTGCCGATGACCCGGCCCATGCGAACCATCGTCACCGTCGAGAGCGTGTTCAGGATGAGCTTGATAGCCATGTGATGCCACAGTTGCAGCGGCGAATCGGGGGGATTATAGGCGAACCGGAACGTTTCATCGACGCCGGCGCCAGCATCCTCTGAGCCGACGATCAGAGCGGCCGTTTTCTTGTAAGGCGCGTGCGCTGCCTGAATCAGACGGTTTGTCTCATCGCCGGCGGCGATGGCAATCAACGCCGAATCCGGCGCATCCGTTCGCGAAGGATCGGGCTCGTTGCCGATCATGAATTTGTGTATCTCGGCGTTGTCGAGTTTCGGCGGCTGGGCCTTGAGCTTGGCCGGGGCGTTCATCTCTTCGTAAACCTCGCGTCCCCAGTTCAGGCCCCGCGGCTCGCGCTGCAACAGCTCGCGCCAGGCTTCTTCGGTAGGGCGGAAGGGGTCTTTCACGAAAGCCCAGGATCGCGGCGCCAGATTGTCCCCTTGTTTTCGAAAGGCCGGCAGCATAAACGTCGGCGAGCGCTCCGTCGTATCCGTCAAGACGTCCAGGAGAAACGAATCGGCTGCATAGGTCACAAGACCCCCCTTGCGATAGATACTCTCTTCGAATGTCGTTGCGGCGGCCAGCGCATCGACGGCCTGCGGACTCGATAGCTGACTTAAGAGCTCGCAAAAGAGCCGGTGGTAATCACCTGGCTCGTGCGCCGCCGATCCGACAGGCCTGCCGGATTCCCGCAGGAAGCACACCAGGGCGATCTCCAGCGCGGCGCCGATAACGAGCAATTCGGCCGTCGTGGCCTGCATCCGTGTCGAGCCGGTGATAGCCATCGGGCCTGTTGCCAGGTCGAGCTTAATAATACGCGGCTCCTCGATCACTTCTCGTGAGCGTTGCACGTGCCGCCGCAGAACGTCCGTGGGGTTGTTATAGACAAAGAAGACTTTCGCCCCGGCGTCGAGGCCCTCCCACGCCGTGCCGATGACAAACGGTGTTTCCCCGCCCTCGGTGATGGCTACGATGACGTCGCCCGGGTGGACGTGCATCTGTCTGAGCTGGCGGCGTCCGAAGTCCGGAAAATCCTCGTAGCCCTCGACGGATTTGATCAGGGCGAAATCGCCGCCGGCCATCACACTGAATATGCGATCCTCCATTTTTTCTCCGCTCTGGGCGAAGCCTCGCTCCGTCATTGCTCTGAGACGGGCAATGCCGGACCGCCAGGCGGCTTCGAGGAGGATGCTCAGCCGGCCCGTGGCCCCGCAGCCGGTGAAATAAATCCGTTTGCCGGCGTTAAGAGCTTCACTGAACGCCTCTACAAGCTGCCGGAAGGAGTCTTGCCGGAACACCTTCTTCATCGCCGGCGAAATGTCGCCATCCACTGATTGCAGCAGCCTGATGGCCGCGGGCAGGTCCGCCGCGGCCGTTTGAGAGAGCACCTTCGTCTTGGGATGAAATGCCTCCGTGACCAGTTCGCCCAGGCGAAACGCCTGCTCCCGGCTCAGGAATTCTTCGGCTCTTCTAATCGCATCCGACATCACAGATTCCTTCAGAACTCATCAAGATGACACGTTCGTCTCCGCCGGCGCGTGACTTTTCGCTCTGGCTACTCCTCCGCGCCGTGCTTGACCAGCAGTTCGGCAACGTCTCTGTAGTCTTCAGCTTGAGCCAGGGCCAGAGGTGTTTTGCCTTCGTTATCTTTTACATTGACCTCGGCGCCGGCAGCCAGAAGCAATTCGGTTATAGCGAGGTCGCCATCTGCGGCGGCATAATGCAAAGCGGTCCGGCCGGACGCCGTTTTTACATTGACGTTGGCTCCCCGGTCGAGAAGAAAACCGGCGAGGCTCGCGCGCGTGCTCTTTTTCCAGGAAGAAACCGCACAGTGGAGGGCCATCCTTCCGTTGACGTCCTGTGCATTGACCTCGGCGCCTTTGGCGATGAGAAGCTCGGCGGCCTGTTTGTATCCGTGAGAGGCAGCCCCGTGCAGCGGCGCTGTACCGTGCTTGTTCTTTGCGTTGACCTCGGCGCCGTTGCTCACTAACAATTCGACAATCTCCGCCGGGGAGGGTCCGGGCACGCCGCTGGCCAGGTGTACGCCGGCGCACTCAAGGGCGTGGTGCAGCGGCGTGCTGCCGTCCTCATCCTTCGCATTGACGTCGGCGCCCCTGGCGATAAGAAGCTCCACGATGCCCCGGTGGCCGCAGCGGGCCGACCCGTGGAGCGGCGTCTCGTTGCGCTCGGTGCTCCTTGCGTTGACGTCGGCGCCTCTGGCGATCAATAGCTCGGCCACGTCTTTGTGCCCGTAGCCGGCCGCCAAGTGAAGGGCCGTCTGCCCGAAGGGGCCTTGTGCGTGCACGTCGGCGCCCTTGGCGACGAGCAATTCGGCTACCTCCCGGCGGCCGTAACGAGCGGCGTAGTGCAGGGGTGTATAACGGCCTTCTCTCGCGTTGACGTCGGCACCTTCTGAGATGAGCGAGCGGACTTGGGGAATATCGCCGGCGGCTGCGGCTTTGTGCAGCGACGGGCCTTTCTTCCCGCATCCGACGGCGATAAATACCAACGCCGGGACCAGGCATAATAGTCCAATCTGTTTCACGCTTAGTCTGACTTTCAACAAAAGGATAAACTGGCGAATCACACCCTTCCCATTTTAGCGATTGCCCGCCACAGTTCAACACCAAGATTCACCGGGTTCCGACAAGCCCGTCGTTTGCGCGGCGGGCAAGCGTTGTGCCGGGTGTTAGTTGTGTTTTCGGGCCGGCAGAGATATAATCCGATTCCGTGAGAATCAGTGTGACCGCAGGCGTGTTTCAGTTGTCGGAGGTTTGACGTAACAGTGAGCGGCCAGATTCGAAAAGTTACAACCGAGGGCAAGCCCGCCGTCCGCGTGGCGGGCAAGATGCGGGTTGCAGGTCTTATGTCGGGGACGTCCGCGGACGGGGTTGACGTCGCCATCGTCGATATCGCCGCCGGGAAGATTCGCCTGTTGGCTTTCGAGGTATTTCCATACCCGCGCACTTTGCGAGAGGAAATCCTTCGTTTGTGCCGGCCTGAATCCGCACGGCTGGACGATATATGCCATTACAACTTTGTTCTGGGCGAAGTCTTTGCCGGCGCGGTCGTTCGGCTCTGCTCCAAAAACGGCATTGCGCTTCGCTCGCTTGATTTGATCGGCTCGCACGGCCAGACCATCTACCATAGCCCGCGCGGCAGGGGCGGACGCGGTGGGGCGGTGCGTTCCACGCTGCAGATCGGCGAGCCTTCCGTCATCGCCCAGCGCACCGGCATTACGACGGTTGCGGATTTCAGGCCCCGGGACATGGCTGCCGGAGGCGAAGGGGCCCCGCTGGTGCCTTACGCCGATTATGTCTTATTTCGCCACAGCCAGCGGTCTCGTGCCGTGCAGAACATCGGCGGGATTGCCAATGTCACTTTCCTGCCGAGCGGCTGTAAGCAGAGCGATGTAATCGCCTTCGACACAGGTCCGGGGAATATGGTCATCGACGGTATAATGCGCCTGATCAGCGGCGGCAAGAAGCGATTCGACCGCAACGGACAGATGGCGGCGCGGGGCGCCGTCGATAGAAGGCTGCTGAGCGAGATGCTCCGTCACCCGTTTTTGCGGTGCCGCCCGCCGAAATCGACCGGGCGGGAAGAATTCGGCGCCGTCTTCGCCGAGCAGATTTACCGGCGGGCCTCCAGAAAGCGATTGGCCGACGCCGATATCGTGGCAACCGTGACGGCCTTCACGGCCGCCACTATCGCCCGGGCGTATCGTCAGTTTCTGCCGGGACTGCCGGAGGAACTGATTCTGTGCGGGGGTGGTGCTCGTAACAGCACTTTGGCCGGGATGTTACGCAGCGAGCTGCCGGAAGTCAAGATGCTCTGGAGCGATGATTTTGGCATCAGCGCCGATGCCAAGGAGGCGGTTTCGTTTGCGATTCTGGCCTGGGCGACAATAAAGGGTTATACGAATAACATCCCCACGGCGACCGGCGCCGAAAAGCCGGTTGTGTTGGGAAAGATCATACCGGCATGACGAAAAAACGTAAAATCCTGCCGACGACCGAGCTGCGTAACCGCGCCAGCACGAACATCGACCGGCTCTCGACGCAGCAGATCGTTGATCTAATCAATCGCGAAGATGCGCTTGTCGCCGCGGCAGTGGCGTGCCAGCGCGAACAAATCGCCGCCGTCATCGATCTGATCGTCGAGCGGTTTCGTGAAGGGGGCCGGCTGTTCTACGTCGGCGCCGGAACCAGCGGCAGATTAGGCGTCCTGGACGCCTCGGAATGTCCGCCGACGTTTGGCGTCTCGCCGTCGCTCGTACAGGGCATCATCGCCGGCGGTCGGCGTGCGCTGGTTCGATCCGTTGAAGGCGCCGAGGATTACCCCGAGGATGGGGTAGCGGCGATAAGAAGCAAGCGTGTCCGCGCGCGGGACGTCGTCGTGGGCCTGGCAGCGTGCGGGATGACGCCGTTTGTGCACGGGGCCCTGAAGCAGGCCCGGCGAATCGGGGCGGCGACCATATTCGTGACCTGCGCGCCGGAGGCGGTCCGGCATATACCGGCCGAAATCATCATCAATCCGGTTGTCGGCCCGGAAGTGATCACCGGTTCGACCCGGATGAAAGCCGGAACCGCGACCAAGCTCGTGCTCAACACGCTCACCACGGGAGCCATGATCCGATTGGGCAAAGTTTATGGCAATCTGATGGTCGATCTGAAGGCGACCAACGAAAAGCTGCGGGACCGCTCGGTGCGGATCGTGATGGAGATGACTAAACTGAGCCGGTCGCGCGCCGCCGGACTGCTGGCCCGCGCGCAGGGAGAGGTCAAGGCCGCGATTGTCATGTACTTTCGAAGAACGGACTTAGCGGGCGCTTTGAAAATCCTCGACGAGTGCGATCAGTTTTTGCGAAAAGCGATTGAGGAGGTCTCGTGAGCTCTATCGTCGCCCAGGGAGGGACACTAAGCGGGCTCGACTGGGGCATTGTCGGCGTCGGCGTGGCGCTGCTGTTTGTCATCTCCTACGTTTTCGGCCGTGAGGAAAAGGATACGAACGACTTCTTTCTGGGAGGCCGGCATGTGCCGCCCGCCGTGGCGTGCCTGTCGTTCGTGGCCACCGAGATCAGCGCGCTGACCATCGTCGGCATGCCTCACACGGCCTTCACCGAGAACTGGCGCTGGCTCCAGTTCCTGGCTGGGCTGGCTCTGGCCCGACTCGTTGTGGGGTATCTGTTTATCCCGGCCTTCTATAAATACAATTGCACCAGCATCTACGAGTTCTTGAATCATCGTTTCGGGCCGGCGACGCAATATACCGGGTCGATCTACTTTTTCGTTACGCGCCTGCTGGCGTCGGGTGTGCGGCTGTACGCAACGTGCATGGCCGTCAGTGTCATCATGGGCTGGCCCCTCGGCGCCGCCATCACGCTTTTCACGGCGGTCAGCATCGTCTTCATTGCCTTTGGCGGGATCAAGGCGGTCGTCTGGGCTGGTGCGTATCAGGCCCTGTTCTTCGTCGCTGCCGGCATCGTGGTAGTCGGCTATCTCGCCGGGCATATCGAGGGCGGCTTATCCGCCGCTATGCAAACCGCCCACGAGGCCGGACGTCTGAACACGTTCAATTTCAAGTTCAATTTGGAAGACGCCTCCACGTTCTGGGCCTATTTGGCCAGCGGGTTCTTCATTGGCCTGGCTTCCTTCGGAACCGATCAGGAAATGGTCCAGCGATTGCTCACTGTCAAGACGCGAAGGAGCAGCCAGAGAACCATTCTGGCCACCATTGTCACCGTCCTGCCCGTGTACTGGCTCTATCTGCTCGTCGGCACGCTGTTTTATGTGTTCTACCGGCAAAATCCTTCGCTGCCTTTGCCGCAAGAGCTTAAGGAAATCCTCCCACACTTTGCGAAAAACGTTCTGCCCGCCGGCCTGAAGGGTCTGGTATTGGGCGCGATTTTCATGGCCAGTATTGATTCCCCGCTTAGCTCCCTTAGCTCTTCTTTCCTCACCGACATCTACCGTCCGCTGATTTGCCGGCGCGCCTCGGAAAGGCACTATCTGCTCGTTTCGCGAGCGGCGGTGGTCGGTTTTGGCCTGGTTCTGGCCGGGATCGCGGCGGCTTGTGCCCCGGTGGAAAACGTCCTCTGGTTTGCCTTCCAGATTCTCTCACTGACGGGAGGCCCCATGCTTGGCGTCTTTCTGCTCGGCTTGCTTACACGTCGCCGGACCAACCTCGCCAACATCCCCGCCATGCTCGTCAGCACGACCGTCTGCGTCGTGCTTCTGGTGCTGATACAACGGGAGGTCCTCAGGCTCGGCTGGAGCTGGTTGATCGTCATCGGCACGGCGATAACCTTCGTTCTGGGTTATTTCCTCGGCCCGGCCATGGCCAGACGCCAATGACAAACCATTCCTGAGCCGGGACCGCGGAATTCTCCATTCTCGCTTGGCCATTCTTCATTATTCCTGTTACCGGACGCCGAGTTGTTGCCTTTCATGGGTAGAGAACTCTCAGAAACAGGCTGTTTGAAGTGTGGCGCAGCCTTCAAAAAGTGCAGAACGCGGGAATTCAGGAGACCTTGACATGAAAGCTTTACAACTCATCCGAAAATGGTTGCACCGTCTGTTGAGCATTGACGCGAGCCTGTCGGCCGGGATTGATTCGCACACATGGGAAAGCAAAATTGAGATTTTGGGAAGCCTTTCGCGGTAATGAATGTTCGCCGCAGGATTAAACGATGCAAAAAGTCCACCCGGTTAATCGCTGAATCATAGAATTCATCTCACCCTTCAACGTCGCGGCATTTCTGCCGAAGTGCTTTGCCGATGATTTTTCAGTTCTTCTTCCCTATCCTTGCAGTGGAATGAGAGTTGTTTTTATCAAGCAGGTTCGGTATCCTGTATCCGATATCATGACGAAACAAGGAGACGTAAAGATGACGAAACGATGGACTGCTGAAGAAGTTTTAGGTGTTGCCCGCTCGTTCCAGACGACCTGCGTTCTGACGGCGGGAGCAGCCCTGGACGTATTCAGCTCGCTGCACGAGAAACCGGCGATGGCTGGCGGGCTGGCCTCCAGACTTGGCGCCGACCTGCGGGCTATGACCATTCTGTTAGATGCCCTTGCGGCGTTGGGATTCCTGGTCAAGCAGGGCGATCAATACACTGTCCCCAGGGATGTGGCCCGGCTTTTGTGTGAGCAATCGCCTGAGAACGTCTTGCCTATGGTTCGGCATCAGGCGAATTGCCTTCGTCGTTGGGCGGAGCTGCCTGTGATGGCACGGACGGGCAAGCGCCCCGAGACCGGCCCGAGCATTCGCGGCGCAGTGGCCGACCAGGCCGACTTCATCGGCGCCATGCACAACATTTCCAAGACCATCGCCGCGGAGGTCATCGAGCATTTGCGTCCGTTGAAATTCCGTCACCTGCTCGACGTCGGCGGGGGGCCGGGCACGTGGACGATTGCATTTCTTCGCGCCGTCCCCGAGGCTCGCGCGACGTTGTTTGACCTGCCGCCGGTTACAGCGATGGCTCGTGCGCGATGCGTCGAGGCGGGAATCGCCGACAGGGTGACCCTTGTCGGGGGCGATTTCTACGCCGATGAGCTGCCTGCGGGCGCGGATTTGGCCTGGCTCGGCGCCATTTGCCACCAGAACTCCAGAGAGCAGAACCGCGCGCTCTTTGCCAAGGTTCACAAGGCCCTTGCCGATGACGGTTGCGTCGTCATCCGTGACGTGGTCATGGACCCTTCCCGCACAAGTCCGGCTGGCGGAGCGCTCTTTGCCGTCAACATGCTGACCGCTACCGAAGCGGGGGGTACGTACACGTTCGATGAGTACAGCGAGGATCTTCGGCAGGCGGGCTTCGGCGAAGCGGTTCTGGTCCATCAAGACGAGTTTATGAGCTCTTTGATCCGAGCGAAGAAGGCGTGAAAGGGATATTTCGGTCGTTCGGGTTCTGTAAATGAAACGCCGGACCTCGGACACCGGGAGGCTGAAAAAGCATTGGAAGAGACGTATCATCTCACGGACGATAAGTATGACATATTGAGCCACCGGGCGAGAGGCAGCAGGATACACGTCCTGACTGCCGACTCGGTCCTGGCCGGCGATGTTTGCGAACGGATCCGTCACGATCCGAGAATGAGAGGCTGTCAACTGTTCGCGCCCCGGCAGGTGCGGATACGGGAGGCGGTCGAGGAGATCGAGAGCATGGCGGCCGATACGGTCTTTTCGCGGCTGCTGATCATTGACGTTCGCAAGCTGACGCTGCCTATGCTGCGAAGAGCGTATAATAAAATCGTCGGCTATAATCGCAGAGACCTGAACAAATTATGCTACGTCATACTGATAGGCGACGGACCAGGGGAGTTGTTCCACCAAGGCAGGGCGCTCGATGTTTTCGTTCCGTATCTGGCGGCGCACCGGGTGGATTTTCATCCCGCGGCGTTCTTCTTCGATCCTTTTCTGCACTACGAGCCCGACGAGATCGAGCACCCCGGCATCGAGGAGGAATTCGTGCTGCCGGACAAGCTTCCTAAGAGGTTTATCCCCTACTTCAAGGAGGAGGATATGACCATGGCGAAGGTCAGGCGTTATTTCAGGGCCACCGACAAGGACGAGGAGCTTCGCAAGAAAAGGCAGCGGAGGCTCAAAAGTCTGTACAAGAAAAGGATCGCCGAGCAATTTTCCGAGGCTAAGGATCAGTTAAGGGCCTGGCTATCAAAAAAAGGGCTCAGATTGGCAAGTGAGAAAATGCACCTTTACCCCCTATTCTTCGAGGACTGGGTTTATGACCTGATGCACAAAGCCGCCCAGGCTCATTGAGCATCCGGCATCCAGTAGTAAGGAATGGTATCATGAAAAAGCGCAAGGTAAGTATAAGCACTTCTGAGCGGGCAATCTCCCGGCGGGATTTGATTGGCGGTTCTGTTGCGGCTTTGGCGATGACTATCGTGCCTGCGAATGTCCTTGGAGGCCCGGGCCGGACGCCGCCGAGCGAAAAGCTCAACATTGCCGGCATCGGAGTCGGCGGCCAGGGAAGCTGGGACCTGGAGAACGTCAGCAGCGAAAATATCGTCGCGCTGTGTGACGTCGATTGGGATCGGGCGGCGGATACTTTCAAGCGGTATCCGCAGGCGGCGAAGTACCGCGATTTCCGCGTCATGTTGGAGAAGGAAAAAGGAATCGACGCCGTCGTGGTTGCGACGCCGGACCATAACCACGCCGTTGCCACGATAATGGCTATCAAGCTGGGCAAGCACGTCTATTGCGAGAAGCCGTTGACCCGAACGGTCCGCGAGGCTCGCGCCGTAGCGATGGCCGCACGCCAGGCGAAGGTCGCGACGCAAATGGGCAATCAGGGCATGGCGTTCGAAGGAAACCGGCTGATCAACGAATGGATATGGGATGGCGCGATCGGTCAGGTCCACGAGGTACACGCCTGGTCCGACAGGCCGACGCACAACGGGGAGCTTTTCTGGGCCCAGGGAATCGAGCGGCCGAAGGAGACTCCGCCTGTCCCTTCAACGCTGGATTGGGACCTGTGGCTGGGTCCTGCTCCTTACAGATCCTATCACCCGGCCTACGTGCCTTTCAAATGGCGGGGTTGGTGGGATTTCGGGTCGGGCGGATTGGGCGACATGGGGATTCACAATCTGGCTCCAGTTTTCTCGGCCCTGAAATTAGGATCGCCGAGCAGCGTCTATGCCAGCTCGACCCTGGTCTATAAAGAGACGCTGCCTTTAGCCTGTACGGTTCATTACGAATTCCCGGCCCGCGAAGATATGCCGCCGGTGAAGCTGCACTGGTACGATGGCGGCATGTTGCCGGCGCGGCCGGATGAGCTGGAGGAGAACCGCGAGCTGTCTGCCGAGGACGGCCTGATTTTCGTCGGCGACAAGGGCAAAATGTACGTCGAAGGCTGGGGCGGCAACAGCCCTCGCCTGATCCCGGAAGAAAAGATGAAGGCGTACAAGCCGCCGCCCAGGACGCTGCCGCGCTCCATCGGCCATCACAAAGAGTGGATTGCGGCCTGCAAGGCCGGCAGCGCAACGCGCTCCAATTTTGACTTTGCAGGTCCTTTGACCGAAGCGGTCCTGTTAGGGACAGTCTGCGTTCGTGTGGGCGGAAAAAGATTGATCTGGGACAGCGAGAATATGAAGATTACAAACGTGCCCGAGGCTAATGAATATCTACACTACGAATATCGTTCGGGATGGACGTTATAGGCGAGAAGCTCATAAGGAGGTCGCTTGATTATGGCTGGTAAAGGAAGGGTCAAGGTCGGGATTATCGGGTCGCAGTTTGAGGCGGAGATTCACGCCGCATCGTTTCAGATGATTCCGGATGAGGCGGAGGTCGTCGCCATTGCCTCGCCCACGCCGGGCCACGCGAAGAAGCTGGCCGACAGGTACGGGATTACCCGCGTCTTTACCGATTACAGGCAAATGCTTGCCGAGAAAGATATTGAGATGGTGACAATTGCCGCGCCGAATTATTTGCACGCCCAGATGACGATTGACATTGCCGGCGCCGGCAAGCACGTGCTATGCGAGAAGCCTCTGTGTATGACGATGGAGGAGGCGGACCGGATGATCGAGACGTGCCGCCGCAAAGGCGTGCTGCTGATGTATGCGGAGGAACTGTTCTTTACGCCGAAGTACGTCAAAGCCAAAGAAATGGCCGACCAGGGCGCGTTCGGCAAGGTGTACTTGGTCAAGCAATTGGAGAAGCATTTCGGCCCGCACGCCGCGTGGTTCTGGGACGTCCAGAAGTCGGGCGGCGGCGTTTTCATGGACATGGGTTGTCACGGGATTGCCTTCTGCTATTGGTTCCTGGGCCGGCCGAAGATTGAGTCCGTCTATTGTCAGATGGCCACGCACGTTCACGCCGACAAGACCAAAGGCGAGGATGATGCAATCTGCGTTCTCGAATTTGCCAGCGGTGCGGTCGGGCTGATCGAGGATAGCTGGGCCCGCCGGGGCGGCATGGAGGATCGTATCGAAGTGTACGGAGAAGGGGGGGTCACCTACGCCAACCTGCACATGGGCAACGCCTTGCCCACTTATAGCGAGTATGGATACGGCTACGCCGTCGAAAAAGCCCCCACAACGAAGGGCTGGACGTATCCCGTCTTCGAGGAGTTGTGGAACTACGGCTTTCCGCAGGAGATGCGGCATTTCGCCCGCTGCGTCCGCGGCAAGGAGCAGCCGCAGGCGACCGGCGAGGATGGCCGTCTCGTGCAGGAGGTGCTTTACGCCGGCTACCAGTCCGCCGCGACGGGCGCGAAGGTCCAATTGCCCTTCCGACCCGACGGCGTCAAACGGCCCATCGACTTGTGGTTGGGAGCACGGTAGAAGGGTAGAAGGTTCATTATAGATCATTTGTACCATTGGGAGATATGAAAAATGACAGGTGAAAGAAAATCCACGTCGAGACGCGAATTTATGAAAAAATCGCTGTTTGGTGCGGCTGCCTTAGCTTGTGCGTCGGCGGTTGAATTGCGTGGCGGGCAGGCAAAGTCCCGCCCGCTGCGGCTCGGAGGCCCGACGTTTGAGAAATACACGGACCCGGAGGGCTGGGTCAAGGCGGTTAAGAAGCTCGGCTATAGCGCCGCCTACTGCCCGGTCGGCGCCGAGGCCACAGATGATGTGGTGAAGGCATATGCCAGCGCGGCACAAAAGGCCGACATTATCATTGCAGAGGTCGGCGTCTGGAACAATCCGATCAGCGCCGATGAAAAGGAGCGCCAGGCGGCTCGGGAGAAATGCCGCAAACAACTAAGCCTTGCCGACCGAATCGGAGCCCGGTGCTGCGTGAATATCAGCGGCTCGCGCGGCGAGCTGTGGGATGGACCCTCGCCGCAGAACCTAACCGATGAAACCTTCGATATGATTGTCGAGACGACGCGCGCTATTATCGACGCCGTCAAGCCGACCCGGACCTATTTTACTTTGGAGACAATGCCGTGGGCCTATCCGGATTCGCCCGATTCGTATCTGGATCTGCTCAAGGCCATAGACCGCAAACGCTTTGCCGTCCACATGGACCCGGTCAATCTTGTGTGCAGCCCGCAGCGGTATTACGGCAGTGGGAAATTGATACGTGAGTGCTTCGAGAAGCTTGGACCCTACATCAAGAGTTGTCACGCCAAAGATATTCTCCTGCAGACCAAGCTCACAACCCATCTTGACGAAATCCGCCCGGGCTTGGGCGGTTTGGATTACGCCACGTTCCTGAAAGAGTTGAGCAAGATACCGGATACTCCGCTGATGCTTGAGCACCTTAAGGGTGCTGAGGAATACCAATTGGCCGCCGATTATGTTCGCGGCGTCGCACAATCCGTCGGGCTATCCTTCAGTTGATACACAAACGATGGACGATAGATGATGGAAGACGGACGATTCGTCCTTCGTCTATCGCCTCTACTGATCAGGGCAAAGGCGGCAGGCTGTCTGCTCCGTGCCGGCGGGCTTCCTCGCTCATCAGCTTTATCAGCTCTTTTCTGACGGATTGTGCTTGGTCTGGTGGTTCGTAGTCCTTTAGCAGTTTTTCCACCTCGCTATGAGCGCGCTGCTGGAGCGTCTGAGCCCCATGAGCTTCCCATCGCGACCTGTGGGCTCGGTCTATGACCGGCCCGGGGAAGAAATGTTCCTTTTTTAGGTAGCGCCGGGTATGCTCGGAGATGAGTAAATGGTTTTCTTTGAGCAGCTCCTGGAATATCCCCAGGGCCGGGAAGTCCTCCCGTGGCTCAATCCCGTCGATCATTCGCAGAGCCATGCCGCAGATTTCATTATCCAGCACGAGTTTCTCAAGCGATAAACAACTTTCGAAATCGAGCATGCCGGGGCCGGAGATGTTGTTGATGCCCGATAGCGCAGCCAATACCGCGCCAATCCCACTTTCGGCGCCCGCCTGGGCGTCCAGCTCTTTCGAGTCGCTCAGGGAGATATACGCCTGGGTGGGAAGGTGGAGATACTTGCCGATTTCATTGTAGGCGCAGTCGATCATCATGGTCTCGATAGCGCCCATCGGTGTGGTTTCGTAGCGGACGTCGAAGATGGCGGGTGAGCCGCCGTAGAGAACAGGAGCGCCCGGACTGGCTGTCTGGCTGATAACGATGCCGCTTAAGGTTTCGGCGGTATGCTGTATGAGCGTTCCCACGAGCGTGACCGGGGCGACGAACCCGGATAGCGGCATGGCGATAAGCTCCACGGGGATGAAATGCCGCGCGCAATCCAGCAGGTTCTGCGAGGTGACCGCGCTCCATTTCAAAGGGGACGTGGGGCAGCAGGAGAAGATGGTCAGGGGCTTTTCTTTGAGCGCCGCCGGTGATTGCCGGACGGCGAGCTGAAAGCCTTTCATGACCTCGAAGGATTCGATTGTGAAAGCGCCGGTCACGACCGGTTTGACGCCGTAGAGAAAATTGAGAAAAAGGCGGTAGCTGTCGGAGATACTTTCTGGCACGTCTGCTGGTATCATGGCTGTGCTCGTCGAGGCGATGTGATCGAGCTGCTCGGCGACTTTGACGAAATCGACGTAGTCTGCGGTAGTGGGCCTCCGCATTGTTCGCTCTTGAGAATCCAGGATGTTCAGGGCGGTTGAGCCGGGTGTAAAATAGACGTTGGAGCCTGAGAAATCGTGCGTTTGCCTTCCGGCGACGTCGTAAAGCCCGAACGATTTGGGGGCGGCTTTCAGGGTTTCGGCGATGATTTTTTCGGTGAGGACTGCGTGAAATTTTCCCATGTCCACCCGGCATCCGCAGTCCGAGAGCATAACCAGAACGGTTTTGTTGTGAATCTCCACTCCGAGGGTGCACAGGATGTCGGTCGCCTCCGAAACAATCCGGCGGATAAGCTCATCGCTCAAGAATCGGATGGTCGGTCTCACGGCTGTGCTCTTTGAGTCGCTATTCGGTCCGGCCTTTTCCGGACGTGCTGCTTCGGCGGCACGGCGTCGCCTTCAATTCCTTCTACATACCAAATACGAGGCAAAACCACAACCATTCTGTGAGTTTCTCCACCGATTTCAAAGGATTCGCGAAAGAGTACGTCTTATGCAAACAGCCCCAGCGGAGTCAAAACAATGATTCCGGCATTAGTTGCCTGATTCGAGGCCGGGGGAGTTGCATTATCAGGGCCGGTTTGGTATTCTGGAGATACTGAGATACTCGGCAGTTCAGTGGAAATTCAATCGGAGTGAAGTTGAACCTATCATAAAGGAGTTGGAGCATGAGCGGCATTTTTGGAGTGGTCTCGAAGGGAAACTGCGTCGAAACTCTCTTTTACGGCACGGATTACCATTCTCACCTGGGAACGGAATATGGCGGCATAGCGGTCCTGGGCGAGGAGTTTACCCGCCATATCCGCGACGTAAGTCAGAGCCAGTTCAAGTCGAAATTCTGCGACGATTACAAGCACATGACCGGCAACAAAGGCATCGGGGTTGTCAGCGCTTCGGAGGAACAGCCTATCTATCTGAACTCAAAGTTCGGGCCCTTCAGTATCGTCACAAACGGGATTGTGGAAAACGCCGAAGAGCTGACGGCGAAGCTGTTGAGCCAGGGGATGTCTTTCAGCGAGGTCAGCAGGAAGGGCGTTAACACCACGGAGCTCATAGCGAAACTCATCAGTCAGGGGAAGAACCTGATAGACGGCATCGAGAAGATGTTTGCGGTCATTGAAGGCTCCTGTTCCCTTGTATTGCTCAACCGCGCGGGGATATACGCGGCCAGAGACCGATTTGGATATACCCCCCTTGTCATTGGAAAGCGCGACGATGCATGGGCGGTAACCACGGAGACCTGCGCTTTTCCAAACAATGGTTTTGAAATAGCAAAAAACCTTGAACCGGGGGAGATTGTTCTGATCAATGAAGATGGGATTGTTCAGAGAAGAGGCGGCAGCGGGGCTGTGGACCAGATTTGTGCGTTTCTCTGGATATACACCGGCTTTCCAGCGTCAACATACGAAGGAATCAACGTCGAGATCGTCAGAGAGCGATCCGGGCGCTGTCTGGCCAGGCACGATGCGGATATCAACGTCGATCTGGTTTCCGGCGTGCCGGACTCCGGGCTCGCCCATGGACTGGGATATGCGATGGAATCGGGAAAGCCCTTCAGGCGTCCTTTGGTGAAATATACGCCGGGATACGGCAGAAGCTATACGCCGCCTTCGCAGCAGACGCGGGACCTCATTGCAAAGATGAAGCTCATTCCCATCAAAGAGGTCATCGAAGGCAACAGCGTCGTTATCTGTGAGGATTCAATCGTCAGGGGAACCCAGCTCAAGAACTTCGCCATTAAGAAGCTCTGGGATTGCGGCGCCCGCGAGATACACGTCAGGCCGGCCTGCCCGCCGCTGATGTTTCCGTGCAGGTTCAATCTTTCCACCCGCTCGACCAGCGAGCTTGCAGCCCGCAGAGCCATCCACTCGCTTGAGGGCCACGACCTGAAAGATGTTTCACCCTATATGGACTGCAATTCCCGGAAATACAAACAAATGGTGGAATGGATTGCGAAGGATTTGGGCGTCACGACGCTTCGATATCAGACGGTGGACGATATGGTGAAGGCTATTGGACGGCCCAAAAATAAGCTCTGCCTGTATTGCTGGACCGGCGAATGTCCGAAAATGGCGTGTCGAAAGCCCGCTATAGACATTGTGGAAACAAAGAAGGCCTCGTCAAGAAGAGCATCGGAAAAGAAAACGCCGCTCCAGCCCAAATCGTCGTAGATTCTCGTCGGGTCGTAGAGAAAGTGTTTGATTCGAAGGGTCCTTCGTGTTAGACTACTCGGCATGTAGGTTGCAGTGTGAGCGCCGTAATGACCACTGTGGAGGTATGCGATGTCAACAATCACGAAGAAAGAATTGATCGACCGTATCGCCGAAAATACCGGTGCCCAGCGAGGCGTGGTTAAACCCGTCGTTCAGTCTTTCCTCGATGAGGTCGTGCGCGAGCTTTCCAAGGGGAACCGCCTGGAATTCCGCGATTTTGGCGTATTCGAGACCCGGACTCGGCCGGGCAGGACGGCGCGGAATCCGAAGACCCTCGAAGAGGTTCGCGTCCCGGCTGCACGAGTGGTCAGGTTCAAGATGGGCCGGTTGATGAAGCAGAAGCTCAGCGCCTCCAGGCCGTAGGAGCACCGTTGGCAAAATGACGGACATACAGCCTATTTTGTTATCCGCCGTCACGTGCGGCAGGGTGATTTTCGACAAGGTCTCCGGCATGCCGAGCGTTATTGATATTGTTCAGACCATCGACGCTCAGAGATACCCGGCGCGGCATCCGCAAATCGTCTTCTTCTGTGAGCTGACGAACGGACATGGCACAACAGAGACGAAAATAAGACTCGTTGATACCCAGGAGGAAGAGGAGAAGGTGATATTCGAACGGGCGGGAACCGTGCGTTTTGAAGACGTCAAACAAATCGTCACGTTAGCCGTGAATCTGCAGGGTCTGGTCTTCCCTCATCCCGGCGAGTATCGTTTCCAGCTTCTGGCCGGGGGCAGTTTGTTAGGGGAAAGACGAATCCTCTGTCGGAAACTTGAGCTGCCGCCCAGCCTCGGGGCCGATGGACCCCAAAAGCTCTGAAATGATTTGCGATGGGTGGCATCCTCAAGCGTAGCTTGGGGATGGTTATTCGCGCAATGGCCATGCCCAAAGGCTCCGCCTTTGAGCCTGCCACCCATCGAAAATTGGTCACGATGGATACGATTCTTTATGCTATTGCCGGCCCGCTTTTTTTGATCTCCATCGCTGCGCATTTCTATGTAAGGCTTTACCTTCGCCCCGACGACTCGGACTTGGACGATTACTATCACGAATTCGAGGACCAGCAGCCCGGCTATGCGAGGTATGCGAAGTGGTCAAGGATCACTTTCGCCGGTGCCGCCCTCGGCGTTCTGCTGCTGTTCATCGCCGCTGTCATGTAAACGCTCGCCCAGAAGCGCCCGCTTCTTGGCTCTTTTTTCTACTTTTTAAGCTGAAAAGACGGGTGGAAAAAAATTTTTCAAAAAATTTCAAGATTTCCGTTGCAAACTACGACAGTATGAAGTACTTCATTATGAGTAGTCAAAGAAGAGACTTGACGAATAGAAAGAAAGGTTGGCTGTATGAGCAGGAAATCACTTGACCACTTCGGTGAATTGCAGCGTGGGGTCATCGAGGCCGTCTGGGAGCTTGGCGAAGCGACCGTGCGCGAGGTATGGAAGCGGCTGTGCCGCGAGAAGGAGCTGGCCTACACGACGGTGCTGACCGCCATGCAGAGACTTGAGAGAGACGGCTGGCTGAAACATCGCGTCGAAGGCAAGAAGCACGTCTATCTGCCGACGCGAACGCGGGCCCAGGCGGGTGCCGGGTCGGTGCGGAAGTTCGTGCAGCGGATGTTCAATGGGAACGCCCTGGTGCTATTCCGCCAGCTTGTTGAGGAGGACCAACTGAACGATCAGGAGCTTCGAGAGCTGCAACAACTGATCAATGAAAAACGAAGGGAGAGACGGAAATGATACGCGAGCTGCTTCTGAAAGACTTTTCGTGGTGGTCCGTTGCGTGGCAAAGTACTTTGTTTGCCATTGTTGGGCTGGCTGGCAGTTTCCTTTTAAGGCGCCGGCCCGCCAGGTCCTGTCAACTGCTGTTTCTTGCCGTGATCGCCGCGGTGCTTGTGCCCGCGATGAGTATCCTGGTGAAGTATTTTGATATGGGCCTGCTTGCTGCCGAGCCGACTGCACTTGAGCCGGACACGCCAGTCCAAGTTGCAGTGAGCTTGTATGAAGTGCCTGTAGCCTTGCCGCACATGGATATTCCAGATGAAGTGCCGGCAGGCATCGCAGAATCTGTGGGGACAAAGGCCGGTTCAGGGAGCATCAACGTCCCATGGCGAACGATTGCGATGTACGGGTGGATGGCGGCGGCGTTTGTCTTGATGGGACGACTGCTGATTGCATTTGTCGGCGGGATTCGTCTGCTGCGGGCAGCGCGACTGTGCGGGTGCGAACAGATCCGGCGGGCTGCCGATTCCGCCCGAGCGAGGCTTGGAATGGTCAGGGCCCTGCAGATCCGCAGCAGCAAAGGTCTGCGCAGCCCCGTGATATGGTGCTGGAGCCGGCCTCCCGTTTTGCTGGTGCCGGCGGATTTGGACTGTGCGGTCGATTGGGTGGGCGTCATATCGCATGAGATCGCGCACTGCAAGCGCTGGGACCACCTCAGCGGTCTGATGGCCGAGCTGGTTGTGTGTATCCTGCCGTGGAATCCGCTCCTGTGGTGGTGCAAGAAACGAATGGTCAGATTGAGCGAGCAGGCCTGTGATGACTGGGTTGTAGAAGGCGGACAGCCGGGCACCGAGTATGCCCAGTCGCTGCTGAATTTGTCGCCGGAGGTGCAGATGGCTTTTCTGCCGACGGTAATTGGAAAGGAGAAACCTATGAAAGAGAGAATTTGCAGAATTGTAAGAGAAAGGTGCGGCGAGCCGCGCGTGGGGACGGGATGGGCTTTGGCGGTGACGATGATTGCGGTGAGCCTGGCGGTTGGAGCGGCGTTCGCCCAAAGGGGTCCAGCCGAAGCCGGATCGCCAGAGCGGGATGAGCAGGTGGCCCCGGTGGACCGGCCGCGTGATGTTTCGCCGGAACGCAGGGCTGAGCTTGCCGGCCAGGCACGGCAGATCAGAGTCCAGATTGCTCAGACAGAGAAAGAGCTGGCCGGGCTTGAAGATCAGCAGCTCGGTCAGAGCGAAGAAGCTCGCGCCCTGCGCACGCGTATTCAAGAGCTAAGCGATCAGATGCAAGCGGCCAGGCAGGAGCTCGAACGCATCGAGCGCGGCAGAGGAGACCTTGAGGGTCGCCGGCGCCCGCAGGCCGAAGGGCGGGCTCGTGAGCTGGCGCAGCATCTGGCTGCTCTTGAGGCCGATGCGCACGGCAAGGAGGCTGCGCTGCGCCGGCTGGAGGAGCAGGATAAAGGTAACACCGACGAGGCTCATGCGATTCGCCGGCAATTCGAGGAGGTTCGTCAGCGGATACAGGCGGCTCAGGAGGAGCGCGCGAGTCTCGAACGCCGCCGGCCGGTGAACGAAGAAGTCCAAGTCGAGCTTGGGCTGTCCGCGCATCCTGATGCGCTGGAGCAGAGGCGGCAGGAGCTTCGGGAAAGGGCCCGGCAGATCGAGGTCGAGCTGCGCGATGTTCGAGAAGACGAGCACCCTGTAAAGGCGGAAAAGCTTCAGCTTGAGCTACGTAAGATCCGCGGGCGGATCGAACAGTTGGATCGTGAGCCTGGTTCGCCGCGGAGAGTGGCGGGGGATCGGCCCGAGAGACAGTCTGTTGTTCGCGTCGATAACGACAGGCCGCGCGAGCTTACGCAGCGCCGGCGCGATCTTGAAGATCAGGTGCGCCGAATCGAGCGCCAACTCGAAGAGTTAGGTGATGGACGTCCTGAAGAAGCTCAAGATCTTAAAGCTCAATTGGAGCGGACACACGAGCAGATACAGAGGATCGAACGCGAAGCGAATCGCCTTGAGCGTCCGACGCCTCGCGTTGAAGTCGCTCTTGAACCCGGCGCCGAGGTTCGCCGTGAGAGAGTCGTGATCGAGAGGAATGGCGACAACGCAAGCTACGACAGGCCGCAAGTGCGTGAACGCGACGGTTTAGAGCGCGAGGTGTCCGAACTGCGCGGTCAGATGGACAGGCTCAGCGCGGAAATGCGTGAATTGCGGGAGCTTATGAAGCAGTTGCTGGAGCAAGGCGGGGCCAAGGAGCAACGGTAGCCGCGTACAACGGGAGTCACTTCTGCATCAGGAAAACGGAACGGCCGGCGTCGGGACCCGATGCCGGCTGTTCCCTATCAGGGGGAGCACGTCTTTACACTCACCTTTGAAGCAATTGTTGTAATTCTCGGCTTAGGTTATAATGCGTGCCGATACGATCCGTTCAGCTCGTACTGTGCCAGAAAGCCGTCGTTTTGTCTGAAGGAGCGAAAATGAAGAGGCGTGCATATTTGCCGGCGTTGATAGGTTCGTGGCTGTTGAGTCTTATTATCGGGGCGGCGGTTCACGCAGACACGCTGGTGGCCGATTTGCCGCTCAAGGTTGAAGATAAGGTTCCACCAAAGGTTTATGCCTTTAGCCTGCGTGATGTTCGGCTTTTGGAAAGCCCTTTCAAAACGGCGATGGAGCTGGATGCGAAGTACTTACTGTCGCTTGAGCCGGACCGGTTCCTGTCGCGCTATCGCGAATTTGCCGGGCTCAAACCCAAAGCGCAAGTTTACGGCGGCTGGGAACAGGCGACGATCTCGGGCCATTCCCTGGGACATTATCTCACGGCCATATCGAAACTCTACGCTTGCACCGACGACAAACGGCTGTTAGAGCGCGTCAACTATATTGTGGACGAGTTAGCCGAATGTCAGAAGGCGTGGGGCAATGGTTTTGTCGGCGGATTTCCGCGCAGCCGGGAGGTCTTCGCCGAAGTTAAAGCGGGCAATATCCGCACGGCAGGCTTCGACCTCAACGGCCTGTGGGTGCCCTGGTACAACCTGCACAAGCTCTACATGGGGCTGGTTGATGCCTGCACCTATTGCGGCAGCGACACAGCCAAAGACATTCTCATCAAGTCCACCGACTGGGCGTGGGACACCGTCGGGCACCTGAGCGATGAGCAGTTCGAAAAAATGCTGCACTGCGAGCACGGCGGAATCAACGAGGCCTTTGCCGAGATATACGCCTTAACGGGTCACGAAAAGGCCCTGAAGCTCGCAGAGCGCTTTTATCACCACCGCGTGCTCGATCCGCTCGCCGGCAAAGAGGACAAGCTGACCGGCCTGCACAGCAACACGCAGATTCCAAAATTGATCGGGCTGGCGCGGCTTTACCGGCTGACCGGTAAGGAACATTACAGCACGGCCGCGGCGTTCTTCTGGCAGACGGTCGTGCAGAACCGCACGTACGCCAACGGCGGTAATACGGACGGCGAATATTTCTTCCCACCGGAAGAATTCAGCAAACACTTGAGCGTCCATACCACCGAAACGTGCAACACTTACAACATGCTGAAGCTGACGCGCGAGCTCTTTGCGATGAATCCAAAGGCGACTTACGTGGACTACTACGAGCGGGCACTTTACAACCACATCCTGGCTTCGCAGGACCCAAAGCAGGGGATGATGATCTATTTCTGCCCGTTGAAGTCGGGCCATTTCAAGACGTACAATACGCCGGATGAGTCATTCTGGTGCTGCACCGGCTCAGGCATGGAGAACCACGTCAAGTACGGCGACAGCATCTACTTCCACGGCGAGGGTACGCTGTATGTGAATCTATTTATTCCTTCGGTGCTGAGCTACCGGGATAAGGGCCTGACCGTCACGCAGCAGACGCGATACCCGCTGGATGGAAACGTTCGATTGCAGATCGAAGTGGATAAACCGGTCCATCTGGCGGTAAAGATCCGTCGCCCGTCCTGGGCCGGCGATGATGTTGAATTGGCTGTGGATGGTAAAGCCCTTCCAGTCAACACCTCTGCCGGTGATTACATGACCATCGAGAAAACCTGGGACAAAAGTAGTGAAATTCGACTAACGCTGCCGATGAAAGCGCGTGCCGAGGCGATGCCGGACAACCCGAGCAAGGTGGCATTCTTCTGCGGCCCCGTTCTGCTGGCAGGCGCGCTGGGCACCGAGGGCCTTGAGGATATCGACCCGCACGCAAAGGAGCACGGGCAATTCGACCATGTCCCTTCGCCGGCATATCCGATGATTGTCACGGATAACAAGACGAGCTGCGATTATCTTCAGCCGGCGGGCGAGCCGGGGACTTTTGTGATCCATCCGTCGGTCCTAAAAATTCCCGACGGCGGCGAGGCCCGGGACATCACGCTCATTCCTTTCTACAAGATGCATTATCAGCGGTATATCGTGTACTGGGATGTGTTCAGTCTGGAAGAATGGGGCCGGATGAGGGACCAATTCGAGGCTGGACAGGCTGGGATCAGAGCGGCCGAGGCCGGAACCATCGACCATATTGTGCCGGGCCGGATGCAGGACGAACGCGACCACAACTTCGCCGGTGAAAAGACATATCAAGGCTTGTTTGGCAATCGTCCCTGGCGCGATACCCGAGCCGGCGGCTGGTTCGGCTTTGAGATGAAAGTGACGCCTGATACACCCGTCAAGCTGATCTGCACGTTCTGGGGCAATGACGGACCGGGACGGGACTTCGACATCCTCGTGGACGACCAGAAAATCGCAACCGAACACCTGAATCAGAACCATCCCGGCCGGTTCTTCAGCGTCATGTATGATATCCCACGGCAGTTGACTGAGGGCAAGAGCAAGGTGACGGTTAAGTTCAAGGCACGCTTGGGACGAACCGCCGGCGGCGTCTATGAATGCCGCACAATTAACGGAGGCTACAAATGAACGAAAGCTTGAAAAAAGCAACAGTTGAGTCAGTCAGAAGAAACGATAGACGAGGGACGAGCCACGAGGGACGAGGGATGAATCGTTCATCCTCCATTCTCCATCGTCCTTCGTTTCTGCTGCTGATTGTTGCTGTTTGTGTCACCTCCTCAATCGCCGATGTCACTTGGCAGCGCAAAAGCAGCATGACGGGCGACATGCCGGTTCCGAACGCTGGCAAGGAGCAGACGTGCTGTCTGGTCCTGGACATTGATAAGGATGGCGTTGAGGATTTCGTGGTAGGCGAGCGGACACAAGCGCCGTCTGTGGTGTGGTATAAATGCAACGGCAGGACCTGGGACCGATTCGTGATTGATGACACGAGGAAGAATCCGGAGGCCGGAGGGGATTTCTATGACATTGACCGCGATGGTGACCTGGATATTATCCTTGGCCAGGATTACAGCGGCAACGCAATCTGGTGGTGGGAGAATCCGTATCCGGATTTCTCGAAGCCCTGGATATGCCGGTATATCAAGAATTCCGGCGGCCGAAAACACCACGACCAGAGCATCGCCGATTATGACGGCGATGGCCGGCCCGAATTGGTTTCATGGAATCAAGGGGCAAAAGAACTTCTTATCTTTGGGATTCCATCAAACCCGAAATCAATCGAGTCCTGGCCATCTACCGTGATCTACTCGTGGTCGTCTGGGCAGGAGCGCGAGGGCTTTCCATCCATTCCTGTAGATATCGATCTCGACGGCAAAATCGATATCGTCGGTGGGGGGCGGTGGTTCAAGCGCACCGGCGCCACGAAATATGAGGAACATGTTATCGACGACCAAATGGCGTTTACCCAATGTGCGGCCGGTCAGTTGGTCAAAGGCGGGCGCCCCGAAGTGGTCTTTTCCCCCGGCGATATGGATGGGCCCGCCAAGTGGTACGAATGGACGGGCAACGGGTGGACCGCACACGTGCTGCGCGAAGTTATTCACGGCCATACCTGTGAGATAAGGGACATCGACGCCGACGGCAACCTGGACGTTTTCATCGGCGAGATGGGCAATCCCGGCGCCGGCGACAAAGCCCGGACTTTCGTCTGGTTTGGTGATGGAAAAGGCAGTTTCAAAGAGACCGTGGCTTCTGAGGGCCAGGGCATACACGAAGGCAAGCTCGGCGATCTGGACGGCGATAGAGACCTGGATATCCTGATGAAGCCGTACAATCACAAGACGCCGCGGATAGACGTTCTATTGAACAACGGCACGCGTGCTGCCGGTTCCGCGACGGCGGAAGGCGGCTGGGAGGTTCTATTTGACGGCACGGACCTGAGCCAGTGGCAAAATGACAGCGGCGGCCGGCCGAATGCTGCGTGGGTCGTCGAAGACGGCGTGCTGGGCCGAAATCCCAATGCCGGCATGATTTGGACGAAAGAGCGCTTCGGCGACTTTATTCTCGATCTGGAATTCAAGACCGAGGGCAATAGCGGCATCTTCTTCCGCACGGACAATCCAAAGGACCCCGTGCAGACCGGGATCGAGATCCAGGTCTATAAGCGCGTCGATAAACCCGGCACGCATAGTTGCGGAGCGGTGTACGATGCACTGGCGCCCAGCAGGGAAATGACAAAGGACGGCCAGTGGAACCACATCACTATCACCGCCAGGGATAGCCAGATCGGCATCGTGATGAACGGCGAGCAGATCATCGACATGGATTTGAACCGATGGACGGGGCCGGGCAAGAATCCCGACGGCTCGAAAAACAAGTTCCGCACCGCCCTGAAGGATTTCAAGCGCGAAGGGCATATTGGATTCCAGGACCACGGCGCCAACGTGTGGTTCCGCAATATCCGGATTAAGCCGCTATAGGGGCGTGTCCACGTGCCCTTTCAGTGCAGCTCACCATCGGAAGAATCGGTACGGATAATCCCATTCTTGCGGCTCATCGAGGTATAAGCCATCCAGCCAGCGTCTTTCCGTTTTTGCGATATCTACTGGCTGCACAAAGTGGTCCAGGAGCGGCGTAGAGCCGGCCACTCCCATGTTTGCCAGCAGGCGTGAAACGAGGAAGGATACACGCCGGTGCGTTCGCCGAAGGTTGGACTGTTGGGCCTCAAATTGCCAGGGTGCAAGCTGGCAAAATACGACATTCGCGTGTTCGGCTTTGGCTAATACGCCATCGCCGGTGATCTGGGCGCCTTGTGAGACAAGAGGCAGCTCCCGCGGGTCGCGGTTGTGAACGTCCGCCGGTGAGACTCCTTCCAGGAGGGAGTCGGTTCCGAACGGCTCGAAGTAAGCCGCGATGTGTTCGGCTTTTTTCATGGAGACTTTGAATGACAGCAGCGCATCGGCGTCAGACCGATATAGACCAATCGCCAGAAGGTTTCCGCCAGCCTTGAGCCAATCGGTGATTTCCGCCGCATGGCCAGCCAGCTTCTGCCCGCCGCCGGGGCCGACAACGAGCACATTGTTCGGCGAGAGGTCTGCGTTTTCAAAGGAGCCGGTGGATACGCCTGCGGATTCAAGATAATTCTTACCGGCAGGGTCGCCGACATAGACGGCCTGGCGTCGCGGGGTCGGCTTCCATGCCGACGCATACCGCAGGATATTGCGGGTAAGCACCTCGGCTGCCGGCTCGTTTTCCGTTCGCCCCGTTATGTCCATCTGGCAGAAAATGACCATGCCTTTGCCTTCGCGGTATTCCATGAGCGGGCTGTATTGGAGGCCGAAGCCGCCGTCGAGGACGGGAAGAAAATCGCCTCGCGCGGGCTTCTCAATCAGCACGGAGGCCACGTTGCCGCGATTGCCGCAGCGCCACAGGTGCGTGACCGGAATGCCGCACCACTCGATGGTCGGACCATAACGCGGGCGCATTTCATACTTCAGTTGCGGCGGCAGAATCGTCGCCTCGCCGCGCCAGTCGTGCAAATACTCAGCGGCCAGGCCGGATAAGAGAGGATGGTCGGACATTCGTGTGAAGACCTGCCGCAAGCCGTACTCGGCCACACGGAATCCGAATCGTTTCTCCAGGACGTCCGCCGTCTGCTCGAACACGATGACTCTCAATCCGTCGCGCACTCGCCTGATGTCCGGGGCCGGCCCTGCGGCCGTGAGCGCGGACTTGCCCACGACCAGGACGTCATAAGCGGACAAATCGGCATTGGCCTCCACGGGTTGGCTCTGAATCCCCAAGCCGTTCAGCAGTACGCGGGTCTCGCCTTTAGGATCGAACAAGGCGATCTTTGCGCCCACTTTCGGAGTCGCCGGGGGCAGCAGGACGTCAATAGAAAAACTGTCTGCCTGCGTTTGGCCGCTGTTGAATTTGAAGCTCGCGGTCAGCTCGTACCGGCCCGGTGCGAGCATGGCCGGCAAGTCGAAGCGCAGGGGAATGTGCTCGATGCCGCCGGTTTGCACAGTGACTTTCCTGCTGCCGGTCACGGCCTGTGGCAGCCCGAACGACCACTCGCAATCGCACGTCGCGGTTTCGCGGGAATTGTTGATAACGATGATTTGTTTCTCGACGGTTTCGCCGGCGCTGAAGTTATGATCCTTGCTGGTGAATCGAACGGGCTTGCCCGCTATGTAAGCCAGCAGCGGACGGTTATTACGAATCAGGGCCTGGGCGGCGGTCGTGGCGATCCAATCGGAGCGATCGAAGGCAAGGTCTATCCGCTCGTATCGCTGCTCGATGTAGTCCGGGCTGAACCCCGGTCGCTGCAAGTTCTCCCAGTCCACCGCCAGTTGCCTGCGGCCTTTGTCCACACCCTCGCGCAGCTTCCAGAAGTGCCCGTACTCCCACGGGGAGAACGCGGAGACTCCCCATGTGCGAAAGGCCCGCCAGTTGTCCGTCAGGTACATGGCAAAGACAGGGTATCGTTCGTCGAAATGGTTCGAACCCACCTCGTAAGGATAGTCCCAACGGTGCCACAGATTGCCGGCGCTGAACTGCTTAGCTTCCCAGCGGAGATTCGCCTTCTCCGGCTCGCTGATCTGGAACGCCTTGTCTCCAAAGAACTGAGCGTTCCATTCGGCTAAGCAGAATTCCCAGGGCACTTTGGCGCTGCCGAATTCTCGCTGGTCCTTGTACCAGCCGCGATACATCGTCCAGTCCCACGTGAACGGCGCGCCGTACTCACATAAGAATACCGGCTTGACGCCCTGCGTCGCCCAGTGCCCGAACCAATCGGACAGCTCTTGAATCGGGACGAAGTTCGGATAGAAATTGATTGCGTGCATTGAGCCGAGGTTGCCCGAAGCATGGTGATAGACGATGCGGCCCGAGTCCAGGTGCTTGACGATGGCCTCGGCCCGCAGCGCCAACTTGACATTCTTCAAGCCCCAGGTATCTCGCCCATCCTGAATCCCGTCAATCATGTCTGGGTTCATGTCGTCGCTGTAGCCCGTGGCGTTGTGGCTCATGGAATAGGCCACGACCGAGGGATGGTTCTGCGCCGCGCGGACGTAGAATTCCGCGTGGCGGGCGTAGCCGTTGTTGAGATCAGCGTCGGGGGCCTGCCAGTCGTAGTGACTAAAGTGCGGCTGGGAAAACGACACGAGCATCCCCACGTCATCGGCTGCCCGCAGGACCTCCGCGAAGCTCAGATGCGAGCCCGGCTCGCAGCCGTAGTTGTGAGTATAGACGAAGTTAATGCCGAAGCTCTTGAGCCGCTCCATGCTCTCGCGGGCGGCCTCGTAAGTGGCCAGTGCGGCGCCGACCCCGGCATTGTCGAGCGGTACCGCGGATAGAAAGATACGGGTGCCGTTGAGGAAGAAGTCCCGCCCTTCAATCCAGAACTCGCGGAACCCGAAGTGGACCGGCCAGCTTGTGTCCAGCACCATGTCCCTTGCGTCCAGCAGTGAGACTTTAAGGTCGTATGTGTTTTGCGGCGTGTGAATGTCCCAGAGTTTGTCGGGCATCCAATCTTGCGCGAATGCAATTTGGCCTTCCTTCAGGTCGCTCTGCTGGAATGGCCGGCTGGTAAATTCCCTGATGTTTCGGCCGTCCTTCACGATCTGGGTGCGAATAGTGTACCTCGCGTCCGTCGATAATCCCTCCATCGCCGTCTCGACTGTGAGCTGTCGCCGGCGTACCGACGTGTCCACCTTCACGTCGGCGATGCGCGGGCCGGGCGGCGTGCTGACTAAGTAAACGTCGCCGCACAAGCCTCGCCGCGCCACAGAGCCTTTGACCTGGCGGGCCGAGGCGCTATCCGTGTAGGAAAGCATGACGCCCTTGAGCGGCATGGCGACCACGAGCAGACTGAGCCTGTGTGTGCCGCCCGGACGGCATACGGAGGCCAGATCAACCTCGCCTCCTGGAAACCGGGCTTCGCCTGCCTTCGCCCCATCCACGTACACGGCCGCGTAAGAATTCAGGTATTCGATGCGCAGAGTGATGCGACGGCCGGCCCAATTTGCCGGAATCGTGATCTGACGCTCATACAACGCCGTCGTAACGTCACGAAGTCTCTCGTTCCCCCAGCTTGGATGAGTGTAAACCGTCTGGCTGTCTTTCTGCATATAGTCGGAGATGCCGGGCCAGCACCCCGGGACCTTGAAATAGCCCCAGCTCCCCGCGGGTACCTGGTCCGATTTGGCCTCGGCCGGCTGCCACCGCCAAAGCCCGTTGATGCAGATCCGCTCGCGGGTGGGCGTTGTTTCCCGATATGCTTTGCTCAGGTCCCAGACGACCTTCACACCGGGCGGAAGGGATATCGCAGACGGTTCCTCGCCGGCGCCCCTATTCTCCGTGGCGCCAAGCGGCGAGACAGCCGGCACCGAGAACTGCTGCACTGCATAGGCCATGTCGTCGGCTTGAAGATTAGCGGCCCCCGTCATTCCCGCCGCGAACGTGGTCATTATTGCGATTATCAGCCTTTTCATGCTTTGCTCCTTCTCAACAAAGTTCAGACGGTTCAGCCGCGAACGTGCAAGCGCCAGCCGCCTTGCGCCTCTGGCGGCGGGAAATACTGGGTCAGTCTTGTCCGACATCCTGCGTCGCTACCTGAGACGCACAGGCTTCGTGCCCGATGAAGCTCAGGAGTACAATAACGAATATTCGATGGTTCGTCGTTCACCTCATGGCCGGCTCAGCGAGAAAGCGTCCAGGTACCGGCAGGCCCTTCAAACCACGCCGCACCTGTTTCTTCGGTAACCGGCACAGCGTGAGTCTCTGCGGAACCTTCGCGTCGTGCGTTCCAGCGGCCCGGCGACAGGTTGGTCACAAGCATACGCGCCGGATTCTGCCCCGGCACCGTAAACTTCAGCGGCTCGACGGAGCGCTGGTTATTCTTGTGCATAAGGACTACCCACGCCGACTCGGGTCCCTCGATGACGCAGCCCACCCATTGGCCTGCATCCAGGCGCCGCACGGGCCAGCGGCCCGGCGATTGACTATCGGTCACTTGCAGGACGTTAAGGAACAAATCCTCGGCGGCAGCGTTCTTTGGCGATAATTCGATGCGCCACGCGCCGGTTTCGATGGAGTTTCGTTTGAGGCGCTGCGGATCGACATCGTTGGTGTAGTTTTGGCCGAAGACCCAGAACTCCCTGCCCGGCCCGCCGACTTTGGTCAGGTCTGCGTTGTCGGCGGCCGGCAGCAGTGCGTCCAGTATGAGCCGGCCGCTATTGCCGTGTTGGGTACAGTTCACCACCGCTGAGGCGGCATCGACGCGCGGCTCCTCGAACGTGTGGAGTAACCAGTATTTACGCAAGCCTGCATCAGCGCTCACTACCCGGTCAAAGATGACCATCGCCGCCGGCACGTGAGGATTGCGCAGATTCAGAAAAACGAAAGAACGCCTCACCTCTCGGGCCTTCTTGCTATAGGCGTCGGTGATGTCGCCCTGTAATAACGTGTAGTCAGGCATTTGGGGGTCCGGGCCGAAGCCGTACGCGAGGACCTTCCCCGTGCGATAGCCGTTTTCGGGTGTGAGCAGCACGGCCAGGTCGCGCGCCTCGGACCGGCCGTTAGGCAGACGTTGGCCGCCGTCGTTGCCGTAGTCGCGTCTGCCGAAATCCTCAGTCGGGTCGTACACCAGCAGGCTGTTGTGCGCGATGGTGCGCCAATAGTAGTTCATGCAATGCGGGCTGCCGTACGCGCCGGATGAGCCGGAATAAAGGCCTGAATCGATGGCCAGAGCCCCCTTGTAGTAGATCTGGAAAGCGCCCGCGTCGAGGTGCTGATGGTTCACGAAGTTGTATTCGTTGATTTTCATCTCGGCAATCACGGCGTCCTGACCCCAGCCGGTGCGCGCCACCATCCAGCCAAAGGGCGAACCGAAGTATCGCGAAAAGGGCAGCATGCTGATAGATTTGCGCTGAAGCGACGTGTCCCGCCAGAGCAGCTCGAAGATTGTCTCATTGCCGCCGCTGCCACCCTGGCGTTCATACTGGTCGAGCAGGATACCATCCCCGTAGTAACTCGCGGTCAACACCGTTCCAATGTACTGTCCCCAGGGCTGGCCGCGCAGCGTGCTGTGGGCAAACGTGTCGCCAGCCCGTAGCCGCTGGCCGTCCGGCCGTGTGGTGTAAATCCACAAGTAAGGCACGAAGCGCTGCTCGGGATTATAGACGTTGCCCGCGCCAAGCCGGTCGAAAATCCACAACGGATACGTGTCCCAACTGTAGCGATGCGGGCCGTAGGAATCTCCCTGGTGGTAGGCGTGTCCGTTGTAAAACCAGTTTCGAGCGGGCAGATGCTCCCGGACGAAGCGCCCGGCCGCCAGGCGATACATTTCCGGGAACTCATCGTAGATGGCAATCCCGGCCGAAAGCATGTCCCGCATAATCATCGCTTCGGAGGAATGACCCGTGACCGAACCTTGGCCCGTGGGCGGATAGCCGCACTCCTGCGTCTTGGCCAAACGCACCAGCTCCCGGATAAACGCCTCTTTCTGGGCGGCCGTCAACAGCTCGTAGCACCAGTCGTACACGATTGCGCCAGTAACCATCATCCGGCCCGTCTCACGGCAGGCGTCCTGCCGGTCCGCCAGCACGCAGTTTTGCAATAAAGGCAAGGCAGACTCGATGACGGTACGCCCCAGGGCGGCATCGTGTGTCACCAGGTACTGAATGGCATCCCACTCAACCCTGGATTGCGGCGATCTTTTCGCCTGCGATTGGAGCCGCTCGATTACCGGCTGGAGCACCGGATTCTCCAGCCGCTGCGCCAGCCGTGCCGCGTGATCGGTGCGAAGGTACAGCCGTGGATGCTCGGGTGGCACGGCAGGGATCTGCGGGCCCTCGGAGGCAACGGCAGGACCGAAAACACAGAATATAGAATATAGAAGTGCGTAAGTGCACAGGTGCATAAGTGCATCGTGAATCGTGCGATACTTCATCATGGAATATTCCTCGTTCTAAGAGCCACCAGCAAAAGGGCGAATGTTGGGCGATTCATAGTCATACGGCTTAGCCCTAATTTTCTTGCAATATTGGCCCGTCGAGTGTAGGGTAGCAAATAAGGCGTAGGTGCACAAGGCTTATGTCCTCGTGCTCTTTCGCTCTTTTACCCTGGAGAGGTGTCGGAGTGGCTGATCGAGCCGGTTTCGAAAACCGGTGTGCCCTTTGGGTACCGCGGGTTCGAATCCCGCCCTCTCCGTTATTGAAGACAGTGTGTTTACAAGCTCTTGCATTTGGGGAACTTGCAGAGTTTTCTCGATTTTTGACTGCCCCATTGCCCTCAAATTGCCCTCAAACGTAGAGTATTGCGAACCAAAACAACCGTCAACTACAGAGGAGTTTGCCAGTGCCACCATAGCCTGCAGACTGTCCTCATCATGCAAATGATAATACAAATCCAGCATCTGTGATGAACTGTGTCCAAGCCAGGCAAGTGCCTTGCGATAAGCAACATTATGGTTTGCACAGAGACTCGCAAAGTGGTGGCGGAATGAATGCAATTTGTATTGTCTGGGTTTTTCAAACTTACAAATTTGACACAATTCTTTCAATCGCTTCAGCAGGCTTCGTTCTTTAATAGCCTGAAAAATAAGACCTGTCTTGTTATTTGTGGGTCCCAGTAATTCGGAAGTCTTCGGATGGACAGGTACAAATCTTTCTTCCTTGTCTTTGGTAGTGCCATTGGAGCCGCCATGCCTAACATGAATCATCGTAAATCGTTTATTCTTAATCGAAATATCTTCCCATTGAAGCTGTTCAACCTCACCTATACGGAGGCCGGCATAACCCATAAGAGCAAATGCAAGCTTCTCCTCATCTTTTGCCTCTTCAATCAGCGTCTTAACCTGGTCGGTTGTAAAGCAGGGCTGCGGTCCGGCCTTTGCTTTTGGGAAGGAAACAGAAACAAATTTATAATCTCTGAGCAATCCCTGCCGCCATCCCCACTTGAATATTTGCTTGGTTAAGACGATAGCGCCTTGGACAGTCTTGTCGGCGTAATCATTTTCGAGAAGCCACTGGCGAAAGCCATATAGATGGTCTTGAGTAAAATGCCTGGTTAGTCGAATATTGTTCTTTGAACAGTAATCTTTAAGTTTGTTTGAATCGGCTTTGTATTTCAGTTCTGTCTTTTTTGCATTTCCTTTGACCTTAACGGCATTAAGATATTTATCAATCAGGTCTGTTATAACTAGATTGATTTCCGGCACACGTTCAATACCTGTTTCAAGTTGCTGTTGAATCTCCATTGCCATTCTTCTGGCCCTGGCTTTGCTTCTGGTGCCGAGGTTTCGACAGACCTGTTTGCCATCAAGGTCCCTGTATTCTGCAGCATAGCAGCAAGAGGCTCTGTATTTATCCTCTTCACTCTTATCGTTCTGGATTTCTGGTCTTTGTTCTTTGTCTATATAATAGGCACGAACGCCAATTGTAACCTGAGTGCCATCGACTCTTTCCCGATTTAAAAGTTTCATCGCATAAACTCCTGTACTAACCTATCCCGCCAAAATCGAAGGGGTTTTCCGCGTTTTACCGCAGCGCCATACCGGCCCTCCGAAACATGACGGTATAAGGTTGATAATTTAATTCTTAGCATTGCCGCCGCTTCCGCCGGCGTCAACATCGGCGGGAAGTCCTTTAAGGCGGCCTCAATCTCAATTTGTGAAAGTTTGTGATTCATTATAGCGCCCTCCTACAAAAGCGCAAATATTTCTTTAACCTGATACCTATACCCCTCAAGACTGTTCCATAAATGTTGACATCTCCGGCTCGGATAGACGGGATTTTTGTATAAGAAATCCGCCGAATCGGACGGCTTTCGTACAGGAATCCTACATAAACCGGAAGACAATCAGACATCATTTTTGTGTTCACCTCCGGCGTAATTGAAGATTTTTCTGAGTTCGGCCTGGTCTATCGGCCATTTTGGGAGTCCATCTGGATACATTCTTTTCAAAATGGCTCGCAGTTGTGATTTCTTTGAGGTTGCTCCCATGTTTTTTAACAACCCAAATAATCTCATGGCGAAGTAATCAGGACTGGTGTCTTCAGCACACTTGTTTTTGCCGATTTTACGGTTTCTGGGCATATAGAACAAAACAGGTCTTCCGCTTATGCCGATACCTGTCTGCTTAACCTGCAAACACTGCTGTTGTAATTCAAGTGTGTAAAACAGATGGTTACTGCCGGGGCAATTTACGGCCTTCGGGAACACACCCTGATTCAGTAGGTCATAAAACCGTGACCGCGATAAAATCAGTTTCTTAGCCATTGCGGTTATTGAACATACGGATCGTAATGAGTTCTCTGTTGCCATATTATTCGACCTCATTTTGAAATCTCGCAGTTGGTCTTTTCTAAATGTGCCTTACCCTTTGAAGTGATTATTCGTAAAGAATGCTTGTCTTTTATAACAAAATCATTCCTTATCAGATATGGCTCCAGAACCCTGGAGACTGTACTTTCCGGCTTTGAGAGCCTTGAACTGATCAAATTCAATGGCGATGGACCATAATGATATAAAACCTCAAGATATGCCCGGTCGGCCTGATCCAATCCTTCTTCGTCAATCTGCAGTATTCTGAAGGCATCATGAACATCTTGAACGGTGATAACATCCCTTTGATTTCTTACAGCCTGACTCCAGGAATGATGAAGATTGCTCTCAAGGGCCAGCCGAGGCGTCCCTTTGGCCCTTTTTGCTATCATTTCCAAGACTTCCTCAGACTCGTATCGCCATTTCAGGGCATCGGACCGCTTTCTGACGATCTCAATTAAATCCGGGATCTGGTAGTAATCAAAACGGCAGTGAAATCTCATTCTGTTTCTCAATGCCCCGATGAGACAGTATTCATCCGTAGTTGCGAGGAATAATGCGAAATTCGCCAATGAAATCGTGTATCTTTCCGCGCTAAAATCTCCAGCAGGAACATAAAGTTTTCGCTCTGATATAGCCGTTAACAGCAACTGCTGGGTTTTTTTGTCTATGGCCTGTGCCTCGTCAATGAAAACTGAAGCGTCATCGTCGGCGTTCATCATGGCGGAAAAAAACTCAGCTTTTTTGCTCAGTGTAACGCCATTTACTGCAATAAATTTCGAATTGCCAATGGCGTTATGTGTGGCTTTTGCAGTCATAGTTTTACCTGTACCGCTTGGCCCGGAAAACAATACAGGTCCAAATTGAGGCGGCTTTGTTGGAGAGTTTTCTCTTATACTATGAAAGGCCTGCAGATTTAACTCCAGAACGCTGATAACCTGGGGCTGGCCAATAATATCACTGAGAGTTACGTTCCGGATCTGACTTATATCACTGGCATATGTCTGATTAAACATGGGAACTCTCCAGCCTTTTTGATAATTGCCGTTGCCCAGGCAAAAATTTCAAAAAGAACTTTTGCAATACGCAAAATAATTTCAGAACATGATAGAATCCGAAACGGATTATTCCGTCCGAACTCAATTTACCGAATGATACCCCGTCATTCTTATGGACAGAATGACGTCCCAGACTGCTTGTGGACGAAATCCATTGATCACAACCTGTTGTTTTCAAGGGGTTTATAATACTTTCGTTCCGGACGGAATGGATGTTTTGTCCGTTTAGTCCGCATATTGTCCAGGTTTGGTCCACCATTTAGTCCACCTCCGGATGAAATGGTTTTATTATTCTGGGCTGGCCACGCTCAGCCAGTTTGGATGTTCGGATATTGCCGGCCTGCTCCAATTCACCAATAAGATCCTGCAATGTTCTTTTACTGGTTATGCCAGTTATTTGACTGAGCTGGGAAAGATTCAGAGCCTGATGGGTCTGATCGTAATAATTTTCTATTGCCGCAAGTAACTGTCCGGCCTTTTGCGAAAGCGCCTTTTGGGAATCAGCTTTCTTGCCCAAAATCTTCATGGTCTCCTGCTCACTGAAGTCCCATACCTTTGAAAAAGGCGGACGGACCTTCACCTCTATACTGCCCCATGTTGGATTGTAAAGAATTCCCGTGCCTGGCTTTAAGCGTGTGATTTGACGACCATCGCCAATAAAATCGGCGGCATAATCAATTTCCCGGTCGGAGTTGTGCATAAAGATTTTGGTTGTCGTATTCTGGCGAATACTCGCAAAATCTCGCGAAAAATCCTTGATACTCTGGCTGGTAACGTTGACGGTAATGCCAAACTTTCGGCCTTCCCTGATTAGCCGGTCAAGTGCTATTTCCGCCTGCTCCCCGGCTATCTTCGCATCCTCGGCAACACGTTTTTTTGTAAACCTATGTGCCTCTTCTACCACAAGGAGTAATTTGGGCCTCTCCGACTCTTCATTCGAGTAGACGTTAAATACCGCTTTGGCAATATCGGCAAAATATCCACACCGCTTTTCATCATCGAGGTTTTTGAGGCAAACAATTGTTCTGCCGCCTGCAAGCTGTCCGAGATCGGTCGGAAGTTTATGGCTGAATAAAAATGCAGGAGCGTAATAGTTAAATGTAAATCCCCTGGCCGAATCCTTCTTCAAACCGAACTCCTGGTATTTTGCGGTTATATCTTCCCTGTCTTCAGGTACAAGCAGGCCTGCAGATTGATTACCAGGATCAATCACAAGAATGTTTACATCTTTATAATCAGTTACTTCTTCGATAATCACCCGCACTGTAAAGCTCTTGCCGGAACCAGTAATCCCCGAAGTATAAAAATTGTTTAATTGAGCAAAAGGAAGATGGCATTGCTTTGTTGTAGTCTGGCCATTGGAAACAATCAGGCCGACCTTTATCGGCATGTTTCGGCTTGGAATATTTTCAAGCAATGAATCCGATTTGTCTGTCTTGTCCATTCGATGAACCATTGCTGAAACCACATGCGCTGCCAGCAGTTTCTTGTCCTCCTTAACGCTTTCATTGACCTCGATATCTGCTTTGGCGGTAATCATAGTCCGCTCAAGAATTGCGTTCTGGAGCATAGAGTAATATTTTTCAGCCCTGACCATCTGCCGCGGTGCAAAGCTACCCCCAAACCATTCCTCAATCCATGTAATAACCGGCTCTTTCGCTTCTTCAATATGGATATTTAGACGGCCGCCATTAAGTTTTTGTGATACCTGATAACGGTGAAGATCCTGTAATTCCTTTACAATGCTCGAAATCGCATCTTTGAATTCATAAGGACTGTCAACTGCCTGCAGATTTGAACTGAAGCTGAAACTATAGCATGCCGCGGACCCTTTGTTCTGATATTCCCTTTGCAGATTCTCGAGCAGACTTAATTTTTCCTTTTTTTGAGCGATATTTTCCTGGAGTTTGACAATATCGCTTTTGAGAGTAATGCCCTGATGCCGGATATACGAGTGCATAAGGTCGGATGAATCGTCAGTAAGCTTAAAGATTTCTTCATTACTCTGTAACTGGGATATCATATCCTTAAGCTGCCGTTGTAATTCAGCAATTTTCTCGATGCTTATGTTCAAATTTTCATTACCTTGTCCATATCGTCGTTGTATCTGAAGCATGGAATGCTTCGAAGTGATATCGCGAAAGTGTGAAAAGGATATGTGTATCTCCGGCAGGCAGGCTTCAAGAAAATCCTGCAAGGGACCAATTTCGCGAGCCCAGCTTTCGCCTTCTGCGGTTATCGATTTAAGATAGTAATCCTTAAATCCCTTCAGAAGGCACCTTGAACCCAGGGGTAACACAATAATCTGGATGCAATGTTCCTGGTGCCAAAATACCTTAAGCTCAATACGGTACAGCAGGCTTCCAATATTGACGAAGCCAAGGTTTTTTAGGATGTCATCAAACCGATCTGCCATTAAAAAACCTCAATTTGGCGAGTGCCAGTTTAATTTTGTTTACTTCCCGAAGCGCCGCCAACTGACCGCTGGTACGGATACGCGATGCCTGAATTTGACCTATCATCCTCGAACGTGCCGCCTGTAACTGAAGGGAGTGAATATAATTGATCTGTCGTTGGCGCAATGCCCAGTTTTCAATGGCTACTTTTCGTGCAAGCATCTGGTCTTCGAGATACTGCCTCTGTCTGAGCTTGACAAGACAAATCGGGCATACGGTAAAAATGCGAGAGCCTACAAATCCTCTCCGGCAATTGCCGCATAGCCTACGGGTGCACACGTGGCAATGTGTTTGGCAGTGTACACAGCAGGTTCTCATCCCGCAGTAATCGCAGCGGCCTGTTAATTCGGAAATATCTGTAATTGGACGCCTGCAGTTAGGACACCAGATTGCCACCTGACGCTGGGTATAATGCAATCTGTCACGACCGTTATCGGTCAGGCGTTCAGAATTGCCATGTATCGTATGCCCGGTCCTGTCAACGATTAGCCGACGTTTGAAAATATTACGCATATCACCTCCAAAAAGATTCTCATATCAACTTCTTCGTACACTTCTATTGGCAATATCTTGCGTAGCAGAACAATCAGGGCAATTGAGGTCTCGTTCCATAGGCAACGCAATAGTGGTAAATGAAAAGTTTGCAGGATTGTCACCGAGATACTGACGAAAAATATCCTTACCATTAAGAGTGTACTCAGGATCAATTTTAGTCTGCAAAAGGTTGCGATTGCCGAGTTGGGCGATTAGTTTACCCATACGATTGTCGGCGCCAGGGGTCAGAAGCCCGAGAGCAATTGGTCCTGCTATCGCGTCAGCTATGCGTAAATCAAAAATTGTGCCGCCCGTGCTGCTAATATTGCCTTGTCCCTGGGCAAAACCCTGATACCTGCTGGAGCAAATGCATCGATAACAAGCTGGCGTTACACCGGGATACCAGAAGACAATTTCGGCAGCACGGCCACCACTGTACAAACCTATGAACAGAGCAGGTATTTGCAGCCTTGTCGCCTCGCGATTTCCCCTTGCCTGGGCAGGAAAGAAATCCGTGGCAAAAATAAACAGATTGGTATGGCCGAAAAGCCTGTCGTGTTCTTCCTCAGATAATGCACAATAATTCAATATGTGTGTTTCGACCTCGACTTCAGGATTGGTTTTGAGTAATCGTTCCGCAGTCACTTCCACTTTATGACGGGCTATATCCATGGTACTAAAATCCTGGCGGGGGATATTGGATGGAGACACGGTGTCGAAATCAACCAGGCTTATACCCCCGATTCCGCAACGTACCAGGTCATTACTCAGGTTATAAGCTCCACCAACCACGGTCACATGACTGTGTTGCAGCGCTTGCACATCTACGCTTGGGGAAATACGGCTAAAATCCACGATTTTACCCTTTCAAAAAGAATTAAAAGAAATTTATCCGAGCCTCAACAGCTGTGCCCGGGTTATCTTTGAAAACGACCATCGCACGCATGCGAAATTCAGGTGGGATAATAATAGGCGCTATAAACATCGGCATATCAGGATTTGCAATAAGAAGCCTTTTGATGTACATCAGGTCTTCATAAGTCAACGTGTCTAAACGCCCCGGATGGCTGTGTACAAATCCTTTCATATCAAGACCTGACGGAATCCATTCTTCCTTCATTTTCTTGTTCAGGGTTACATAGTCGGGACTGTAGCTTGCTCCTGTAATGTTGCCACCTGCATCAAAATAGAAGTCTGAGACATCGTTGCTCCCTACCCGGCCAAGAAGCAAACCACCGCTTTCCGGGCGCCTTGAACATATCGAGAGCAAAGCTTTATCGAAGGCTTCGCGTGCCATATTTATATCGGCCCAGTTCTTGCTACAGGTTCTTTGGGGCGTGGGGTTTTCACATGCGTGAAACTTGGGATTTCTGATACTTAAATCAGCCTGTTTTAAAGATTGACGATTGTCAGTCATACTTTCCTCTCTAAAAAAGATTGTTTTTTTCTTTATGGATTAAAAGAATTCAAAATGAGCCCGCTGAGCATAGTCCATTCTGTCACGAGAAATAATCAAAGGTTGTATCCTGTACTGATGCGGCAGGACTATCGGAGCCACAAACATGTTCATGTCAGGATTTTTGCTCAGTAATGTTTTTATATAGCTCATATCGCCGGCAGTAAGACGGTCCAGGTTGCCCGGATGCGAATGGGCAAAACCTCTGAACTCCAGTCCGGCAGGTAGCCATTGTTCGCGCATTTTCCTGTTTAGAGTTACGTAATCGGGGCTGTAACTGCTGCCGCTACAAGCGCCGCCTCGGTCAAAGTAAAAATGTGTGATATCATTGGTTCCGACCGGCCCAAGAAGAATACCGCCTCTTTCCGCAGGTTCGGAACTAAGCTTATGCATAAGCTCATTAAAGGCCTCGCGATTGATTCTTATAGCTGCCATCTTGGTACATACATCGTGACCGGACTTTATAAACTTTTTGGTAGTCTGACCCGCACGATTTTTCGGTCGCTTGCATCTTGAAGGTTTTCTTTTACAGTTAAATCTTGCCTTACTCATGATATTCTTTCATCTGAAAATAAATCTCTCGAATTTAGGTTCCCACTCATGATATTGGCAAAGGATAACAGTGAAATTGGACAGTTTGGGGCGTTTTTGCCGATGTGTTATCGGACAAATGACTGTTTTCGGCAAGGAGCGTCTGTATGCCCAAACGACAAAACGCTAAGGATGGCCACGAACGGCCCGGCCTTCCTTTATCCTTCTTTGCCTGCCCCAACGGCGACTGTGCCGATTTCAATCGCTTCGATGCCGGCAATCTCTCGGTGGCTGAATGGATGGGCAAGGACAAGGCGATTCGTCGGCTGTACTGCCAAACCTGCGGCACACGCTTCAGCGAACGCCAAGGCTCACTCCTGCAAGACACCAAGTTGCCCGCAGCGGCCGTGGTGCGCATTGTCAAATGCCTCGGCCATGGCTGTTCTGTGGAAGCGACGGCAGACATCTGTGAAGTCGATACCCGCAGCGTACAGCGTTTGCTGGAAAGAGCCGGTAAACGGGCCGCTGATTTCCATCGTTTGCAGCTTGAAAATCTCGATGAGCCTCTCGAAGCGGTCCAGATGGATGAACTGCACGGCAAAACCGTCAAACCCCAAGACAAAACCGAAATGGTCAAGGTTCCAAAGAAGCTGCGTAAACGCCTCAGTAAAAAAAGGGCAAGACGTGGCTTCATACGGATCTGGCCGTGAAAAGCAGGTTTCTTCTCGAATCGATCATGGGGCCTCGCACACTTCAGACCGCCCTGCAATTGACCGCTTCGGTGGCGATCTATGCCAAAGACAAGGCCCCTCCAGCGATTCTTATAGACGACCATCTGCCGTACCCCCAAGCGATCCTTAGGGTCTTTGGCCGGATCAAACACCGCCGTCGCAGACACGGCAGAGGCCGACTCAAATATCCCCGTCTCAAGGCACCTGTGGATTTGCAGGTGGGCGTGGTGAAGAAACTTCGCGACAGCCGAGGCAATTTGTTGAAGATATCGACCCAAGCATTGTTCGGCAAAAAGAAAGAGATCGAGAAGCGTATTCAAAACCTGGGCATCGGCCGCAAGATCAACACCTCTCATATGGAACGGCTCAACGGCACGATAAGGGGCCAACAGGCTCGCCTGGCTCGGCGGACCCGCAACGGCTCCCATCTGGAGATCATGCTGCAATATTCCATATGGCTCTGGCGGGATTTGTACAACTGGACCCGGGTGCATTACTCGCACTTGGACGAGACGCTGGCGATGGCGTTGGGCCTGACTGACGACGTATGGACTGTTCGCACGTATATCTTGTATCCCGTTCATGTCAGCGCGCTTCAGCGTTTGGACTGGGCCGAACAGCGTAACAGCGTGCTGGAATCGGCCATAGATGTTTATGAAAGAAACAAAACTTTACCAATATCATGAGGTACTACCAAAATTTAACTCTGAGCTTTACCGGTTTTACGGTATTCGATGAAATATTCCGCCCACTGCTTCGCCCGCCTTTGTGCATCCCATTTACTACGGGGTTCTTTGCCCTCTACGAAACAAATTTTACCAGAGGAATATAAATGGGTCTTAGAAACGCTCGACCCCTGGCCATTCAGGGATGGATGTCTCGTGCAATAGATATCGATGTGGTCTCCTTGTTCAACGAAATCAAACACGAAGTAATGAAAACCGTTCAAAGAACGATACGTCTCTATCGCTGAAAATATTCCTGTAGGTATTAGTGCATTCATGACTGCTCTCCACTTTCACCCACTGCCCAAAATATGGGCCGACAACCTTGGCTGCCGGCCCATGATCTTGTTGCCGTTTAATAGCAAGCGACGTCTACGGGGCCAGGACGTGTGTCCGGCTCCTTGTTCTCGTCTTCCAAATCAGGCATGCTTTCATGGTCGCTGGAGCCATTCTGTTCCGCAGAATCAGAGTCACTCTGGATGTTGCGGGTATGGAATGTGCCCGGTTCTATCTCGCCGCCATTAAACTGGCCTTGACAAACGTGCCTATTCATTTTTTTTTGCTCCTTAGTAAATTTGTTGTTTCTTATTACTTTTGGACACGTATATATAAACCCGGTACCGGTTGGGTTCATCTGTTCAAATTGCCTTTTATCTGTCCAGCACATCATAGCCTCTTTGTTGAGTTTTTTTGCATCCAAGAAGGTTAGGTCTTTTCCAGAGCATTCACACAACATCTTACAATTAATATTAATTGCAAATTTAACTGCTCAATCAAAAATCAATCTGAGGAAAACTGTACTATCGATTTTTATGGGCTCTTATCGAAAAAAGTCGGGAGAAATTTTTCAAAAAAAAGTTTACCGTCAATTTCTAGTCAAGATGGCTCATAGGAATTTGTCCATCTTTTTCTTGTCACGTCTTACTTCCCGATCATCCTGCTTCGCTCTATTTTGATTCCTTTTGTGTTGAAATAGCAAAATATCTGCGAAGGAGATTCTCCTATCTTTCCCATGTTTCCCGTTGCTCAAAAGTTCTCCGTTGTTTGCCAATCGTGTAATAAGTGCAGGGTCGTTTTCCAAAAGTTCGGCAGCTTCTGCAACTGTCAACCAACGTTCGCGTTTCAGATATGAATGTGTGGGGACGGAAGTGATACCCTTTGTATCTTCGAAGTTCTCTGGTTTTGTTAAGGTACAAACTGTTAATTGCAGTGATCTACACAGCTTTTGTAAAAGCCGCATCAATATACTTGAGATTATCTTTTGCTCTGTTTGGGGTGAGAGTGTCCCTTTTTGCTCCATTTCCTGGAGATAACAAATATCTTGAGCCAGGTTTTTGTAGTCTTGCACCATTTGTCTTTTGGCGTATCCGACTTATGAGAAGGCCATTACTATTGATGCTAGACATCTCTTTTTTTAGGTAATCCCAAATTCTTTCTGTTGTCCTCCCATTAAAGGCTTCTGTAACTATTCCAGTCCTTCTCACAAGTTTTATTGTCTGATTACTGAATTTATCCCTAAACATCGTGTCGATCCTTCAGTTTCTTAAATCAGCAATCTCATACATCTGCATAAGTTCAAGTTCTGTCATTTCTTACCGGTATCCAATATTAACGTGCTCAAAATAACTTGAGGGCAATATCATCTGTGACAATAAGAATCCGTCATTCTTTTTGCTTTCAAGTTTCCGTTATTTTTCTGCGCCCAGGTGGACGAGAGTCCATAATTCGATGTTTAGGGTCAAATCTCGCAACCAATAACCTTCCACGTTTGCCTTTTATAAGTCTGATAGAATGATGATATCTTGCTTCATAAAGCAAAATGCCATTTTTAGGTTTCAAGTTTGTCATGCATACCTTATCGGCGCAGGTCAACTCAAAGACCCCCTCCACACTATAAATCATTTCGACGCCTCCATGATTTCTGTGTCTACCGATTTCCCCGCCTTCTGCAAACGTATAATCCGTTAAGACCATATGAGGTAGCCCAAATAAAACATCTCCATGGCATTTAGTAGTTGGTATTTTGTATGAGTCCGCTGTCTTGGTTTCAAATTCGAAGAAAAGCACGGGTGCGCACTCAGGAGGTCTTCGAGAAAGTAGCATTTCCCTTGCTTTTTCCCCATGCTTCTTGGCCAACTCTTGGATGAACTCAAGAAACTTCCAGCCTGGCACACCCTTTAAATTATTAATATCTTTTATGTCGAAGTTTCCTGTGAGATGTTTAAGGTCTTGCAAAGTTATTCCAAGATGCGTACAGACAAACCCTATCTCAAGTGGTAACGGACACAGTTCTTCAAGATATTCTCTTGCATTGAGGTAGGCAAATCGGAAACCACCCCATATTTTGTCGGCTGGTTCTTCACACAATTCAGCCCTCCGGTCTGTGAGCATTTCCAATACTCTTCGTCGAAGAATCCCAAGCTTTGTTAGGATGATACATATGTCCTTTTCGGAGCCAACCCCGTCCTTGCAAAGCCTGTTGACTGAAGAAGCGGATATCTTCAAAGCTTTTGAAAGCTTCCTTTGTGTGAAGTGGTGGTCTTTGAGGAGTAGGCGTAATTTATCGGCGAATTTTGGCGCTTTGTTTTTTTTCTCTACATTCATGGCGACGCTCTTCATAAAGGTTAGTCCTATAGACATTATACCAAAGAACTACCATGTTATACGGACAACTGATTTATTTATTGATAATAGCGCACCAGAAGATGGTGTAACTATGCACCTCGAAGGTGAACAGGGGATATTGAGGGCACCCAAGGCCGTTATCTTGCTTACTATTCCTGAATCTTGAAAATTAGAAAACTGAAATAAGGCCGGTTCAACGTCAGAAACGCAGTCAACAGAGTGTGTGATTTGATAGAGAGTTTTGGCTTGGTTCACTTCGAGGTAACACTTGAAGGTAACGTATGGGATATCCGCACCTCAACGACGCTTTTTGTGTTAACATCTGCCGGCTATTTGGCCACTTTCAACCGTTTCAGAATAGCACTGACGTGGGAGCGATACCACTGTTTGGCGTTGCGGGTGGGCTAGCCCTCCTGGTTCAGGATTCGGGCTATCTGATATGTACGGGGCGCAACAAAAAAGCCCGGGCAGAACAAGGGCGACGACAAGGAAAACTGTATTGTAGAGGTCCTACCATGTGTTGACTCTCTTCAGGTCTGGCTTGACAAATCCTCCCTGTACGGACAACACCCTAATTCTGAGCCCAAACTGACGTATCGGGCTGACGTATCGCAGGAATTGGACCTACAAGTGCCAGAGGTTCAACAACTTGGAAGCCAATGAGCGCCAGCCTCAGAAGCCGGACTTCCACGGAAGAGCGTTTCTTTGCGTCATTTTCCACAGCGGCATGGGTGTACACGCTTGTAGCGCTTACACTGGCATGACCAGTAGCATCTCGCACCTCTGCAACCGTTCTACCGTCGGTTGTTTTGAATCGGAACGATGAAAACTTCACTCGCATTGTTCAGGTAGATTGTCTTTGGTCCCTCTCCATGGTCCATGGCAGCGTCGGCCAAGTTACAATTCAGCATTCTAATTCTCTGGTTGGTCGCGTGACAATATTCCAAGAGTCCAAGATGTGCCTCCACACGAACAAGTATTGCTTCAGCGTGTCGAAGGCCAGGCGCAACACTCACCTTTGCATCCCAACTTCTGGGGCCGTGCCTTCCATCGATTCTGGCTTCAATGTCGACGAACTTGAGCGTGTGACCGTTGGCGAGGTGGTGGTTTTGTGTGGTTTCTGTCCAATATTCATTGCACAAATGTCTGACTAAGCAGAAAGAGCAAGTCTCCAATGCGGGCTTGGCTTCTGGCGGATCATAGGTTAGAGACGTCTTGGCTCGGGAAGCCCGTTGCATGATTTTGGACTGAAGCTGCCTCAATTCATCTTCAGAAGGTCCTTCTATCCACACCTCCCCAGTCTTATAGCTCAGGCCCAGCTTCGTAGCCCTCTTCCTGGCCGGATTGCGGTTGGCATCAAGCCACCAAAGGAGTGCATACGTCTGAACCTGCAATTCATGCTCTATGCTCCGATGCCCTGTCTTGATGTCAACAATCACACAGCCATCCTCCATGACTTTTATCAGGTCAACCCTACCACAGAATGGAATATCGCTACTCTCCAAGTAGACTTCACTGTATGAACCTAATCCCAAGGATCCAGTTCTTGACTCTCCTGAGATCCCCTCCTGGCTGCACCTTAAGTCGATCCTCCGCAGTATGTTTTGTGCTGTCTCTCGCATCTTAGACACCTGTGAGGTTGTCTTCGCGCGCAAGATTCCGTACCATCTGTCCAAGCGAGGATTGTGATTCTCTTCCGGCAGCACCTCGTCTACTATGCTCATCAGAATCGCACTCCAACCTCCGTGGCCTTTCAGTATCTGGACTAAGCGTGGGTCTTCGATCGATTGGCACCCGGTTTCAATCAACTCTCTCGTGATGAGTGCGACAGCACGATGGACAGTCGTCCCAACCACGGCAGGAACCGAAGGTATCTGGGGATAACCATTCTTTTCCCATATGTCGGGATATGAGGCATGAGAAAGCGCCCAACACCGAGGACAGTTTTCAATTTCTCTAAGTGTGGTATAGGACAGCATGTCGGGCGCTAGGGGCCACTCTTGGGGTTCGCGACAAAAGAACACCGTGGCGGGTTGTTCGGTCTTCCAACTCATCAGAGTTCACAGCAGACTATCGATTACTTGCTTGCTAGCCCTGGGGAGATTGCCACGAACAGCAATCTCCGAAACGGGGTGTACTGGAATGGTGGTGCATTCCTGCAACGCCACAAGCTCCCGTTGACAGAGTATATTGCTGCAGAGTGGTTCCGAGAGCGCTATCACCATTCGAAGGCTGTTTCCTTGCCTGACGGCTATCGGGATTTTAGTCTGACCTAAGCCTGGCACGTCGATCTCGGTGTCCAAGTCAAAAGTCACACCTGCAATGTCCTGCCTACTGAGGTCTTCATATATCAGCCGTGTGGACACAGAAACACGATCAGGATTAAGTGGGGGTAAATTTCCAGTCAGAACATATTCCAAGAATTGGGCAGCAATGTGCCTATCAAGCTTATCATGGAGCAACTTGTTCTTGTAACTCCGAAGGCACCGATAGCATGATCGGTCACATCTAACAGGGCACTCCTTCAGCAGTTTTAGTGTTTTCCTGAGCGTATGCTCAGCCATATGACCAATTTGACAGGCAAATCCCGCTCCTCCAGGATTTGTATCATATAGGAATATCTCTGCTTCCAGTCCTCGCTGGCCAAATTCCGTCAAAGCAGGTCTGTATTGTGCTGCTAGTTCACCAATTTCTATGTCAAGTTCGTTGCACGCGGCGATCGCTATGGCTTCAGAGAGCGTTCTCAGTACAACTTCAGTGCACCTAAGCGTAGGCTGAAGTGTTAAAGGAGGACTTACTCTCATAGAAATCAACAGTATGTCAGTCGGAAACTCTGTTCCTAAGACAACCGATCGAGTAGAGCGATTGCTTTGACAGGTTCTGTCCCGTTCGTCAGGATAAGGTTTCTCGTGCTGACTAAGTGTGATAGGCGTGCGGGTAGCTGTTGGTTCGATGACTCCGCATATCGTGCAGTAATTGTACCCCTCTTCGAGGGGCCCTTTGTTAGTTACGAGTAGTTGATCTCTCATATGGCGAACGCGGAGTCGATCGTTAATAGTTGTCCATAGGCGATCAGGTGGGCTGGGGGCGGAGAGCTTTGCGCTGGATGCATAGCTCGGAGCCAACTCATCATCTGTTGAGACTACCTCTTCCACAAAGACGGGATGGGCAAACCCAGGGGGACGAATCCACAGTCTGGCCTCCCCAAAAGTTCCTCTACCGCCACAAGCAGGACAGTCAACTCGCTCATGGCGAATCCCTTCAGACAATTGTCTCGTCCTTGCGAAATGACATACACTACACTCATAATACAAACGTCGTTTATGCCACATTGATCTCGTCTCATCTGGATAGGGGGAATAGATCGCCCCACACCTATATCTTTTGTTCGCAATCCAGATGTCCTTTCCAGGGGCATAAACGGAAAGAGCGACTGCCAATTGTTGCGATGGTTGGTAGCGAAAACTAGTTCTAAACCGTGTCGAGGCGTCTTGGTCAAAAACATAGAAGCTGGCGACGTCAATTGGAAAGGCATATCTAGGCAGCACGCCTTTGTCTAATAGTCGGTCCAGGAGATTCTCTGTGCCTAAGAGGTCGGAGCGATTCGCTCGTACTGTTTCACCGTTACCAGAGAGCTCACTCTCCTGCATATTCCCAAGGCTTGTTACCAGGGCATTCCGGGCAATGTCTCTAAAATGATCGAGTAGATAGGTCCTGTCTGGGTTGGACAACTCATGCGGTAGCCACTGGTCTAACTCTCCTCGCAGAACTCTTTCCTGGTCCTCCAACCAACTTTGAAAATCCTTCAGGTTTATTGTGCTGTGAGAATCCAAGAATGACCCCACTGTCCCCAGGACCCGAAATAGCTGGGGTTGGTCCGCAGGAGCAATATCTGGGAGTCTCATCTGATGATACCGTTGCAGAAGATATGCAAGAACGTGCCTGCGAGTGATACTCGAGTTGTCCAATGTCAGGCTTGGATCCCGCACTGGCCCCCGAATCATTTGTGCGGGATGCCTAAAATACTGTTCATCATGCGTATCTGCACTTCCAAATGCCACCACCGTTGCCACTGCATTTCCGCGCCTTCCTGCCCTTCCTGAGCGTTGCTGGTAGTTAGCGCGAGCCGGAGGCATGTTGCGCAGTGCAACTCCCGCGAGTTTGCCGATGTCGATACCAACTTCCATCGTAGTCGTACACGATAGCACGTCTATGGCAGTTGTCTCAGATTCGTCTGCGTAGGCCCCAATATTCACATCTTGAAACAGCAACTCGTTCTTCTCAGCGTCGGAGAAAACCTCATCGTCTCTCAGCGACGAAGTCAATTGGGCTGTGTGCTCGGCAGCCACATAAGAGATCGGTGGTCTGGGGGGAGTGCTCAAGACACCAAGAGTTGCTGAGCGGTAGTACCCTTTTCTGGCCCTGAACACGGGATCTGCATCAGGATCGACGAGAACAGTACTCTTGTGTCCACAGTTACGACAGATTGGGCAACTCGGGAATAGACGCTGGGTCGTTCTGCACCGCTCACAATACCCCCATTCACCTCCCACCAAGAGAGAGAACTGCGATCCCTTTGCCCGGAATTCATTGGTTGATCCCATGCTTTGACAGAATGTCGTCAGCAATGTGGGCAACCATTCCCGTTCGAATCGCTTGAGACTTTGTCCATCTCTCAGAAATCTCCGAATGCACGTGAACTTTCCGCTGTGCGATCGTATTCTTCGATTCCACCACCCGTCGGGCATTGACTGTAGCCAAAAACCGGGTGCATTACTTGTGTTGATCCAACTGTTCATCCATGTCCTAGCCAAAGCAACTTTCTGTTCAACATTTTCAGCCACCCCAGGAATATCGACCAACTGCGTGATTTGATCTGTCAATGCTGACCGCTCCCGTAGCGTAGCCAAGGCCAGCGCTTCAAGTCCATAATATGGGTGACTCAGACACTCAAAGATCAATTCCAACAAATTCTCAGGTATAACTTCCTCACGCACCTCCTCTATAAGGTCCAGTAAAATCTCTTCGTTCTCCAGCGCTCCTTGCTGGATAGCTAATTGAACGCGCTCATACGCACTGAAAGTCTCCCCTTTTTTCAGCGCTGGCCGAAGCCTGACTCCCAGTCTAGAGGCTGCCATAAGAACCGCAAAGTATATGTGCGCCAAGCTTAACCGTGAACGGATGCCCTGCAGTTCCTGTAGACGACTGAAACCCCAGACTATAAGCGGCCGCAGTGCATCTCGAGTCGAGGAATCCTGTAAACTTGGCGCCAGACGTGCTGCGCCCTGCCTCGAATCGGAGAATATCAGCACCTTCCTCCCGAGGAGGGGAGCAAAAGCGGCGTCATGAGCACTAGGGCTGGGTGGCTGTACTTGAAGTTGTTTCGATATAAGAGCCTCGAATGGCTGATCGCCCTTGGTCTGGTGATCCTGCACGTAACTACGACCGAAGCCAGCCGTTCTTTCACAAACTGCACACGGTATGAATTCACCAGGACTTGGTATCGTGTTCGTATTCTGAGTGGTGGGACTGCGATCCCTTCGGATGAAGACCTGTCTAGTTCTGTTACCTAGACGTTCTGGGTTGATCCTTCCGGTCACCACATCAAATTCTACAGGCTCCGCCAAATCCGTCGCCAGTGGTGTTTCCAGCAAGATATCGAGCGGTTCCAACGGCGACAACACACCTTCAGCTGTTCGAAAACTCTCGCCTGATTCACCCCACACAAATGACGGATCTTCGAGACTGTCAGTGTAAGCTCTTGCATAGGCTGTCCCACAATTACGACATGTGTACAATTCCAATATCCTGGCCCCACAAACGCAAATGTCTCTTGGTTGACTATAGAGGCAGCCGACGACGCCACCTCTGCGTTCCTCCGGAATTGCGGAACATTCTGGGTCCATACAGGCCCACAGGCCGGGTAGTCCTCGGAAGAAGGCATGTACACGACAGGGCAAGAGATTGGGGAGATTCGGCCCTTCTCTCGCCAAACTCCCCAAGGCCAACAAGACCGTGACTGCCTTTTCGCTAATTGACTTCTCAACCTGCTCGAAAATCACATCGCCGAGTTCATCTACAAGCATAGCGTTCTGCATCGAGTTGTTTATCAGCAGATTCATGGGAGGATAATTACTGAGGGCTTCCCACAGGGCCTTCCCGACGTCATTGCGTTGCTCTATACCGCGCAAAGCAAAGACGGGCTTCAGAGTCTCCCACTTCTCCTCAAGTGTTGGTGCTTCATACAGTGCCCTAAGATCAATGTTGGCTAAGACAGAGGCTTCGTCCGCCGTGCCCTTGTGAGCAGGTTCACGTAGAGCCAGTCGGCCAGTGATGGCACAGGCAAAATCCGTGGACCTCTTGCCGCTCAACTGTGCCGCGAAGCTCTGAGCATGCTCGGCCTCTTGGAAACTAGCACTTGTGCAAATCACTTGGATTCTTTCAGCATCGACTCCTAGTCTCATCCGCAAGCGCCGAATGAGAAGAGACACCTCAGCGCCGGCGGCGCCGCGGTAAAGGTGTGCTTCATCGACTACTAACATGAACTTCTCATTCTTGTTCTGCTCGAGCCAGCAGCGGGTTTTGTCGAAGATAGGGCGTTCAATAGGCCTCATGAGCATATACTCAAGCATGGAGTAGTTTGTAACCAGAATGTCAGGAGGATGTTCTTGGACCTCGTGCCTTGTTAGCATCTCAGCGTCACCGGGTAGCGTAACGCATCTTCTGTGCGTACCAGTCTGCTTGTCTTGCCATCGGGAGTTGCGCTGTCCATACCATGCAGTCATGGATGGCTTCGCAGGCCATTTCCCTCTGTTTTTCAACTCAACTATAGTCTGTCGCGCTCTTCTACTCTCCTCAGGATGAGAACTGTGTGCAAGTTCCTCCAACCGTACATAGAATTCTGCAAGCGGCTTAAGACGCGACTGATCTTTCTCTGGGTTGCGAACTCCAGGGTACTGCGTACGGCTTGTGTACCTGGCAAACCTGACGGGCCTTTTCGCCCAATTAATGAACTTGTCGATTAGACTCTTTTCCCCAAGAAGAAGTCTGAGCCTGCCGAGCTGATCATTCACAAGTGCGTTCATTGGGTATAACACCATTGCTCTGACAGCCTCATTTTCCTTGAATTGGGTCGGGTGGTCGGCAGCCTCGATGGCGAGTTTGCCCAGTATCGGAAGCAGGAAACACTCAGTCTTGCCAGAACCCGTCCCCGTGGTCACCACCACACTGTGTCCTTCAACCAGTGTCTGCCTAATGGCATCTGCTTGGTGTGCATAAGGCGGGTCATGGAATAGAGAATCGCCAGACAGTTGGGACTTAGAGCTTATCCCAGTAGACCTGTGGCACGGTAGGTAATGAGAGCACAAACCAGATGAAGCAAACCCAGATAGTTTTCCGGTTTCTTCTCCCAGCGTATGAGGATGCGCCGGAAGCGATTC
>Ga0315295_10000074_pt1 | contig 83143 bp, 103 predicted proteins | sample YL17G14_0_MG_FD_204453 | JGI IMG/M metagenome (GOLD analysis project Ga0315295, IMG submission 204453) | Sediment microbial communities from Yellowstone Lake, YNP, Wyoming, USA - YL17G14_0 | ecosystem: Environmental > Aquatic > Freshwater > Lake > Sediment | place: USA: Wyoming | collected... | reverse complement strand
TCGGGAAAAAGAGTGTGAGATCCACCAATCCTATTAGTTCCAAGAATCCATCTGCGTTTTGTCTTCGACATCCTATTCCTTCTCCTAGTTTTTTGCCGATCAAGCACCTAAAGGATGCTTACCGGATATGTCCCACTAGGCTAAACCACAGGAATCGATTTCATATTAAAAGATTATTGTCTTGATTTAGATTATTTTATGAATTATATTCAAATTGCTTCCTTACGGGGGCGTGTGTTGAAATAAATGGGTGGCGATTATTCCCCCAGATAGCCTTTTCAGGTATTTGGAGGGGAATAAATGCTTATCTACATGATATTTAACGAGATAAATCATAAGGTCTACATAGGAAAGACTACACGATCCCTTCAGATCAGAATAAAATCTCATCTATCCTGCAAAAAATCCTATCCGCTATATAGAGCTTTCAAGAAATACGGCATCGAAAATTTTAATTGGTTTGAAATAGATAGATGCTCTACTGAGGATGAACTTAATTCCAAAGAAATCTATTATATAGCCTTATATGGCTCAAATAGCTCAAGATTAGGTTATAATCTAACCATAGGCGGAGATGGCCGAAAAACAAGTCAAAATACGAAACCAAAACGATTCATTGGCATACCAGAATCAATCTATGAAGAAATTGAAAAGTATGCTACGGAGCAGAATCTATTCATGTATCAGGTTGTAGTGAAAACTTGGAAAAACTTTTATGGCATACCTGAGGAGATTGAAAAATATGCTGCGGAAAACAATCTTTTCATGTATCAAGTTGTTGTGAAGCTTTGGGAAGATTTCAAGACTAATCATGAGTTGAAGCAGTAAAAAAATGGAGACTGGGTCGGTGGTTCCACCTTGTCTCCCTTTATCCAACAATAAGCCCCCGTAATTTTCCACTTAGGAACGTTTCAGCGCTGCACTGAGAAAATGTTGCTGGATCATTCTGATTAGCATATTCAGTAGCTATCCAGTCATCCGATCTCACAACATTGTAATGGCGGAGTTCTTCTATATATCCCAAAAAATGGGATAAAGTTATAAAATCCCCAATATGTATAGTAGTAATGGGGGTAAGAGATAGGACATAATGAGCAGAAGTGTTTTTTAATGCTCCATCAACATATATCCTGAATTTATCTCCATCATAAGTACCAACAACATGATGCCAGCCATTATACTGCCCGGATATTGCTTGATTACTTCCAACCCCGCGCCAACCGGCTCCATCATATCCCAATAATTCCCACCCTGGGTAATTATCTGAATTCAAATTCCGACCATTTGTCAAAGCCAATATGTAATTATAACTGGTTGCTCCATCTGATGTTATAGTCTGCTCATTGTCACTATTGGACCCTGTACAGTAAGCCCACGCTGATACAGTATAGGATGAATTAGACACTGGGGCAGTAGAACGTGCTATAGAGGCATTATCACCTGTACCATTAAAAGAATATGCTTTGTTAATTTTTCCATTAGAAATTTGTGTAGGTGTTGAAATTGAAGCCGTATATCCTTCAGCGGAGTCATTCATTAAAGTCTGCATATGTATACAGCTTTTACACCCCACATCAGTCCAAACGGAAGCATCATTAGCTCTGGTAGCCCCTCCATAGGTACACCATATATATTTATCCAGAGTGCTTGAGAGGGAGGGAATCTGCACCCATATCTCCAGCTTTTTGTTTAGGGAATCGAACAGTACGACTTCTCGTTTTAATTCCGTAGATTTATCCGTATCATAGAACCGGATATCCAGTCCACTAACATTAACAACATTCCCCCATAATCCTGTGGGCAGATTAATACAGGATTCACTAAAAAGATACAGGAAATTTGTATGGCTCCCCTGTACTTTTGTCTTATCGATTTTTATTTGAAATTTTGCCAACACTTTGAACTTTGGTCCTGTCTAAATGAAAAAAGTCTACATAACTTACTTTAGTGCTAATGACATGGATCATATAGCAACCGAACATTTTATATCCCACTGGCAAGATTAATACTGATGATACCGTAACGACAAAGAAACAGTTTTCACTCCAGATACAGCATCTACCGTCAAGGTCATGACATCACCATAGGCCCCTGTTGTTGTCAACCATCCAGTCATATTACTATTATCATTTGTATTGCCAGTAGAAAGATAGGGACCTGTTGACCCTATATGCATAGCTCCCGAAGATGTCGGAGGATAGCTCGCAAATGGGGCTTTCCAAATGCCCATTTGAACCGTACCAGAATCCCGAGTCACAACTCTCCAACCATCGAGCTGCAAATTAGCCGGCAGAGTAAAATCCCCTTGAGGCCCTGTAGATAATTGGAAGCCATCCCCACTGAATACAAAATTGAAAATTCCAGTTGATGTCCCACCCCCAGATGTACCAGCACCAGTAACTCCTTGAATACCCGTTGGACCCTGAAGCCCTGTGCCACCACCAGAAATACCAGTTACACCCTGAATGCCCGTCGGACCTTGAAGTCCAGTAGCACCTCCACCCGATAACCCTGTTTCTCCCTGTAAACCCGTCCCTCCACCAGAGATACCTGTTATCCCTTGAGTTCCAGTAAATCCCTGCAGCCCTGTTTGGCCTTCAAGACCTGTTTGACCCTGAAGTCCAGTAGCTCCTCCTCCAGAAAGTCCCGTTAAACCCTGTATTCCCGTCTCACCCTGTATTCCAGTCTCACCCTGAACTCCTGTAGCTCCTCCTCCAGAAAGACCTGTCTGGCCCTGAAGTCCTGTCTCACCTTGAATCCCTGTTTGACCTTGAATCCCGGTTTGACCTTGAATCCCGGTCTGACCCTGAAGACCTGTCTGGCCGTGAAGTCCTGTAGCTCCTCCTCCAGAAAGACCAGTCTGGCCCTGTATTCCTGTCTGACCCTGAAGTCCTGTGTCCCCCCCTCCAGAGATACCTGTCTGACCCTGAAGACCTGTCAGGCCCTGAAGTCCTGTACCCCCACCAGAAAATCCCGTGACACCCTGAATCCCCGTTGGACCTATACTACCCTGAAGTCCAAGAGCAGTAAGAACCGCCCTGTTCAACTGACAAGTATCATCCCCTGCAACCCTTCTGTATCGACCATATATCGTATAGGTTCCAGCAGGAAGATCCGCACTAATAGTCTGAACAGACCCCGTTTCAACTCCCGAGGAAAGCAAACTTCGAATTTCAGAACTGTCAACGCCATTTATATTGAGGGCAAACCCAACAGTGGAATTAACCCCAGGCCCCACTGATTCCCACTCATAACTCATCGAGGCATAAATCTTCACATTACTATCGAGAGTAACCGTAGTCGTTAAACCAGGTATATCTTCAAAAGTAGCAGAGGTCGTGGACTGTGCTGAAGCAAGAACTTGATTCCCACTAGGAATCGAACCACCTATAGCAGCTGGACCCTGCACTCCTGTCAAACCCTGAATACCAGTGTTTCCAATGGCCCCCATACCCGTAGAGCCCTGAATACCAGTTCCACCAATAACACCCTGCAAACCTATCGCAGCAAGTTGAGCCTTATCAATCTGAACCGTGCTATCACCCGCAGCCCTTCTATACCGTCCTTTAATAGCATATGTCCCAGGTAATAACGTGGCACTGATAAATTGAACAGATCCTAATTCTCGCTCTCCAATGTTCAACTGACTTTGATTTTCATTACTGTCTGTTCCATCAATCGAGACAGCTGTACCTATTGTTCCATAAGTGGTCCCACTGCCATAAGGATGCCACTCAAAACTCATCGAAGCATAAATTTTAACCGAACTTCCTATAGTAACTGTTGTAGATAAACCAGGAATGTCAGTCAAAGTCCCAACAATCGTACTTTGAGTTGTATCCAAAGTATCATATCCATTGGGCATATCTCCACCAACCGCGGCCGGCCCAATCAATCCCGTAGCCCCAATAATCCCCTGAAGTCCCGTTATACCACGGATACCTGTAACTCCAGCTATACCTGTCTGACCCTGAATACCTGTCTGACCCCTTATCCCGGTTTGACCTTGAAATCCTGTAGGTCCAGCCACTCCCGTCTGGCCTAAAGCTATACCTGTCTGACCCTGAATACCCGTTGAACCTTGAAATCCAGTAGGACCCGCCACACCCGTCTGACCTAAAGCTAAACCAGTTTGACCCTGTAAGCCCGTTTGACCCTGAACACCCGTAGGTCCACTAAGACCAGTCTGACCCAAAGCCAAACCAGTTAAACCCTGTATTCCCGTTTGACCTTGAATACCTGTTTGACCCTGAAGTCCAGTCTGACCCTGGAACCCTGTTGGCCCATACAAACCTGTCCCGCCACGAAGTCCCGTAACACCGGCAATTCCGGTTTGACCTTGAACACCCGTTGATCCACCAAGACCCTGAATTCCTGTAGGACCCTGGAATCCAGTTATACCGCGGATACCTGTTCCACCTTGAATTCCAGTTTGCCCCTGATATCCAGTAGGACCATATAGACCTGTAATTCCTGCTATACCCGTAACGCCAGAAATTCCCGTTTGCCCCTGAATTCCAGTATCTCCCTGAGGAGCTCCAGCGGGACCTGTAGGACCCTGCATTCCGGTAGCTCCACCAGCAAGACCTGTCACTCCCTGAATACCTGTAGCTCCTGGAGTTCCAACTGGAGAGGGCGCTGTTCCAGTTCCATCACTGATTCTGATGAAACCAGATTCCCTATAAAGCCTTCCAGCTACACCCGGATTTGATGCATCAAAATTTGAATGATCCAACCAAATTGCTGCAGCACCGAAATAATGCGTAGTGTCAAATGCAACCCGGGAAGTCGTCACATCACCCAGAGTGAAAAAATTACCAGAATTATCAATCCACCAATTATTGGAACTGAAATCTCTCCCACGAGATCTATTATTTAAACTGATAACAGAAGAGGAAGAATCAGTTCGATCTTGGAGAATAGAAATGGATTCGCTACGACCCTGATTCCAAAGAGTTAAAAGCTGACCAGTTGTGTCATTGGATTTATTAATCCTAATGACTGAGCCATTTTCTAGTCCAGCTACATAAATATCCAAAGCAGGATATTGGGAGCTCCCCACATGCGAAATCAATTCTCCTATTCCACTCCCAGTATTATAAACCCCAAGCCCAACATCAGATCCATTATTGTTCAATTCAAGAGCAGGTCCAAGACCTGACCCATCTTTTCTCACCGACAATGCGGTCTCATTGGCTTCTTGGTTTATAATAACAGCTGTTCCAGAGGTATTGAAAATATTCACACTACCCATGGAACTCGAACTGGAGATATCAACAGGAACACCTGATGTTCCACTATGACGAATTCTGAGGTCTGTTCCAGATCCGCTGGAATCTATAAGAATACCACTGGAATCCCCACTCGTATGAAAAACTGCCATTGTACCCGCAGTTTGATCAATTTTTAGAGAAACCGAACTCGAAATGGATTTATTGAATACATTAAAAACTGGACCAACAGTACTGCTAGTAACATTGAAAACCGACCCCAATAAAGCTGACGCATCTTTGGTGATGAGGATGGTATCATTACTGGCATCATCCATTATCTTGATCACGCCACCTAAATGACCAAGATGTGTCAAACAAAGATCATAACCTTTGCCGGCCGAAGTCACATCGAAAAGACATTTTGTTGTATCTGAAGTCCTCTCAACATGAAAAACAGCACCAGGACCTGAAGAGGTTATACTGAAAGCGGTAGCCGACGAATCTGTATGAAGAGTATAGGAGGAAGAAGTATCGGTATATTGATTAATCTGACCATATACGGTATGTACATCCTCATAAGGGGCAGTGGAATCCCCCAGAGTAGAACTACCGTTAACGGTAAGATTTCCTATGAATAGAACGGAAGAAGTATCCTTTACGGTTAAATCACCCTCAATAGTGACATCGCCCCCTACATGAACATTTCTCAAGACCTCAAGAGATCCGACAGTATAGTCCCCCGAAGAATCCAATTTTGATGGGATGACCGCACCATCGGCAATAGCAGAAGAATCGAAACCACCTGATCTGAAAGCTGCGTCCAGATCAGCTAAAGTCCGGACGACATTTCTCAAATCCACAATGTCTGATTGTTCAATTCCAGCCTTACCAACTACACGATAAAGGGCCGCCAAAGGAAGCGTATAATGCTGAATATTCCCATCAGATGTATAGGATGAAGCAACAGGCCAACCCTGTGAAACCTTTATATCTCGTACGACTCTAAGACGGTTGGCACCAGGCAGGCCTACAAGCGAATCCTGAAGTCCTGTATCCAGATATTCACTTCCCGCGGTGGTATCAGCAGTAGTCTCAGCAAGATGAAAATCTATATAGACGTAATCTTTTCGATAAGGATCCCATGTGACGCCATTATTCACCGTTCGATAAATTGTTCCATTTGTTCCAACAATAAAACCGGTGCTATCCTTGAAGACTACAGACTTGAAATTCACAGCAGGATTTAGGATAGTGGAATCCCAAGTAGTGCCGTTAACCGTATGGGTTATAACACCCCCATTACCAACTGCCCAGCCTATTGTAGAACTCTCAAGGAAAATCCCATTAAGGTTGGCGGTCGTATCCGAAAGCACAGGAGTCCAGGTGACTCCAACATCGGTAGTGTGAATGAGAGTCCCATCATTTCCTACGGCTGCCGCTATAGATGTATTTAGTGCAAAAATATTATTCAGGCTATTTACTGTGATTTGGGGTGAACTCCAGTTAAGCCCATCCCAATGTATTACTGTTCCATCAGAACTCACTGCCCAAGCATTCATGGAATCAGCTGCAGCAATAGAAACTAAACTGGTTGTTACGAAGGATGTTTGAACAGTAAAAGTTGGAAGACCCGCAGATCCATTTGTGGTATTAAGTATCGTTCCATTATCTCCAACTACCCATCCTAAATTAGCATCTACAAAACTAACCCCATAAAGATTGTAGGTATTGTACGGAGGTGATAAAGCCAGGAAAAGATCTCCCCAAGTTAGCCCAGAATCAGTGGTCTTCCAAAGAGCCCCAGTATTTCCTACAGCAAAACCATTGCTGGCATCTGCCAAAGAAACACTATTGAAAGACTTAGTTTCATTAGAACTTGGAGTCCAATTACGACCCCAATCGACTGAAGAAAGTTTCGTACCATCAGCAGCAGCTGCTACTAAAGCCGACCCATAAAGATCTATAGAATTAATATTTGAGAGAGTCCCGGTAGGAGTGGTCAGTGCAGGTATAGAGGATTCTGTAAAAGCATCATCTGTTATAGTCCACCCTGTACTGGTTTGATCTGAATATTTGATGCTACCATTCAAAAACAGTCGATATCCCTGAAGATAGCTAACGGCAGGACGACTACTATCCGTCCCACCTTCAATCAAAAAATTATTCGTTCGATCCGCAGAGAGAGTACCTTGAAGGATAGAGAAGGAGGAACCAATAGCACAGTCACCTACTTCGCTTATGATAAAACGCCGAAGGAGGGTATTGGAGATATTATGAAGATCTCTTAGCTCAGCATCAGTAAGATTAGCCTGTTGTTGAGCCTGGAGTAAATAATATCTTTTGTTTTCATCAAATAGCTCAGGGGCATAATTACCCCGATATGTTTCTGACATTTCATCTGCCTCCACGACGCCCAGGTACAGGTGTGCTTAATCTATCCAACATACTACTCATCTGCCTGTTTCTACTTGCATCAGCCATCAAACCAGATGAAGGACGGTTGGTATAGAATGCATTCCTCTTCTGTTTCAAATAATACTGTCTATATGTGGATCCAGATGCGGATGTAGATTCAATCACATTATTCCTGGAAAGACCCCCAGTATTCGACAAAAATTCTGTAGCTAAATAAACCGATCGAGCATAAGCATCCGATAAATCGTCATGCAGCCCTTTAGTCTCCGGAGCCTCAACCGTTATCATATACTTTGAATGTACTGTAGCCCGCAATTTGAGCATTTCCACAATCAAAGGAAGATCAGTTGTCTTCTTACCATCAATAACCTGTTCATCTCCCTCAGGGATTCTTAATGTACCATCAAGCATCTTCGACATCAAATTCTGGTAAATCCTGGAGCTCAAATCACGACTCATAGGTGTAAGCTCTAACTGTTTCAATCCTCTATCATGAAAAGCCGGCAAATAAGCCAGCCCCAGATATTGGTCCATCATGCCTTTAACGATAAAAAATTTCTTACAATATCCAGCTATCCATTCTACAATATCCTCTGTATGAAAAAATTCCTTACCTTCATCACTAGCGTAGCGAACATCTATAGCATCCAATTCAATCATATCTCGGAGAACTCCACCAACATCTTTTTTTACGATATGACTGATAGCTATAGCTGTACCATCATTCTTTGACCCTATATCAATTCCTAGAAAATGAGGTATTCTTTCATAACTTATTGTCTTGAGTTTCAACCCTGGAACAATATTCATTCGAAGAATTTGCTCATTCTCAATCCAAGCTGTCACTCGATCACTGAACTCCGCACCATACTCACTCATGTATGTAACTGGATTTTCAGCAAACCAAGAACGCAAAGACTGAGAAGGAATGCTATAATTAACTTCCCAGGTTGGGGCCTGGATCATTAACCAATTATTGCAATCAGCTTCATGTGCCCTTTGATATAGATCAAAAAACTTTCCCTGACGTGCTGCTGGAGAAGAAATACATATAATCCGGCCATGAGATTCACCTTCAGGGGAATTAAAACCAATTGTCGAAGGCGTCACTGCATCATAAATGGTCCTGTCAGATTTATCCTCTGACGTATCTGATTCGAAGAAATAGGCCATTTCATCCATGACAGCAACGATATTATTATGGCCACGAAGACCACGACCACTACAAGGAGAAGCAACTAACCTCAGAGATGGCCGATGACCCTCATAATTCTCTATATCCCTTTGAGAATTCAATTGCATATAGGTCAAAGTAGGCTTATTACGGTATTTTTTGAAATAATCCGAGCGTTCAAGATGACCTGTAATATTTCTGAAAAGTTCCGCTGCCTGTTCCTGGTTTGTAGCAATACATGACATGCGAATTTCTGAATCAGGCATCACCCGATAATATTCCTGGGGGAAAAACTTTCTAATAAGCTTGTAGGTTTCAAAAGCTACAATTACAGCTATAGTGCTGGTCTTTAGACCACGACGACCTATGACTAACAAAAGATTGGGTTTAGCGTCTTTAGGCTCGCCTGTAATCTTTTTTACGTTAATTCGGCCTTCGTCATGGAGATATCTCAGATATTCCGTTTCATCAAATCTATAGAGCTCTTTTTCGTTGAATCTATCTTTGACTATAATAGTCTTATTAGGCCCTTTATACAAGGGTATGTTATAGTAGCACTTGAGGATAAACTTCTGGCCAGGAAATAGAGGAGGAAAACTCTCAACACTCCCTAGTCCCAAACCCCAGGGAGCTTCGGCAAACTCGATGATATTCTTTTCGGTATCGTCCCTGAGTTTTGTCGAATTTATGTAGGACGAACAAAGTGAAGATAGGCTCATGGCACATAATTCAAGTTAAACAAGTTTAGATGACTCTTGGAGACATAGCTTTTACCAAACGCTCCGCACGATCTTCCCAACCATCCAGATTTCTCGAAAGGCTATGGAAAAACATTTCCTTATATTCCGCAGGTATTTTCACCTCATCAAAAGTACTCGAAATAACCTCCAGAAACATCTTGAATACCTCACGAAATTTCGGTCCACGAAGATCCAATTCACTCGTGGCACCTGAAAGAGCCTGCTTCTGAAGCAATGTCTCTGACATGTATTTCAGAAGCGTCCCACGTTTCAAAGAAATGTAAGAGGTATCTTTATTCTCGTTAGTCTTCTTCTGACGCAGATTTCTCAGTGAGGCCTGCTCTTCAGCAAGCCCCCATAAAACTGCCTTGAGAATGGTATCCGGAACTTCATCCTCTCTCAAGGCCAGACAGATCTCATCATCTATAAGCTCAACAGCCTGAGAAGCTTGGGCTTCCAAAACGACCGGAAGAGGAGGAACATCTATCGGACCCCGAAGTATGTCCTCAAGATTCAATTCAGATTTACTTTGTACTTTATCTGGCATAAAAATCCTTAAAGAACAGAATCAAGTCCAGATCGATTAAACATATCACCGACCTCAAGACTCCCAGCTTCTTTGGCATCCCCATTAAGCTCTATATCCATTGAAGCACCTTCAAAAAATCCAACAATCTCCTGGGTCTTAGGAATAATTGTCTCAGAATCTGGAAGAGTCTGCTTCTCCTTAAGATCCGCTACAACCTTCTCTTTTGGTGCCGGCATAAACACATTGGCTTTAGTCCCGGCAGGAGCCGCATTGAATTCCCGAACAGCACTGGCCAAAACTTTTTCAGCATCTCCAGCCGAAATCTTACCTGTCAGATTTGCCATGGCAGCTTCCGGAGTCAAGCCCTTGCGAAGATCTGCAAGAGCAGCTTCCTTATGCTCCACCGGCACAGATTGATCTTTCTTGCCTGACAGAGCATAAAGTTTAGCCTGAACACCAACTGTCCGCGGAGCCCGTTCCTGTTCCTCAAACATAGCCTGTTTCACGGGATATTTTTTGGCCAACCTCTTCAGCATGTCCGCCACATAATCCGAAATCTTACCCTTAGCAACCAGAGCATCAACATTCTCCGAAGAAAGTTTATCAGATGCAACCAGACCAAGATACCGGGCAGAATCCCGAAGATCCTCTGAAGCATACTTTTTCCGGAGAACCTCTTTAAGATCTCCACCTGTTTTACCCTTGGAAAATTGTTCCCGGGCACAATCAAGAATTGGGCTGATCTTTCTGAAAGTCATCTCCTCTTGAGCGATCTTCACAAAAGAATCCTGAGTAGCAGCTCGTAGTGCCATATCTTCTTTCACAGCTTCCGGATTCGCAACCTTAGCAGCCTTCTTAGGGGCTACAATCTGTGTCTTCACAGGATTAGTGAAAGCTATCTTCAGATCCTCTTTGGAATTGATTGCGTAACCATTATCGATGCGACCGGCAGTCACAAGATGATTCTTGTATTTCTGCAAAAGGGAAGCATCATAATTAACCGAAGCAACAACGTTCTTATGAAATTTCGATGCAAGAACACTGATCACCGAGGGATTCAGCTTGCTTTCATTCACCACAATGTCCTGAGCCAATCTATTCCGATGCTGCATAAGAAACTGCTCCATCTCGTTTCCTGAGACAAAAGCAGAAGCATCGATATAGACGTTACCCAAAAGACCTTGTTCTGAAGAAAGCTTCTTAATATCTTCTCCAGCAGAAGCCAAACTATCCTTGGAAAACCTGGCTCTCATATGCTCAGCAAGATCTTTTCCATAGAGACCAGACATCATGGCCTTCTTACATTCCCGAATGACTTCTGCCGAGGCCTCCGTAGCCTTCTTGGCCGCGGTAGATTGAACGGTCATGTTCGGAACCAAATTGAGTCCAGTATTCTGACCATGATTCCACATTTCAGACAATTTTGGAAGAACCCGAACGGCATTATTGTCCGAAGGGTAATTGTCGTAGGTCTGTGTATTAACAGTAAGCCAGCTATGATCGATGATAGGATTTGTCGACCCCATTACATCCTTTGATAGTTCACCTAACATGGTATTAACTCCTTTTGGATTATTTCACCACAAATGTTTTCAAAGATTGACGGACAGCTGCTTCAAGAGCAACACTTGCAGATTTCTCTATGACTACAGCTGGATCCTCTATTTCAGGCTCTTCTTCATTAGGACCATCTACAAGATCATCAGGGCTAATCTCATCATCAACCTTCTCAGTAGCATCATCTTTCTCCTTGATGAGCTCTTTGACTTCTGTATCATCCTGAGCATTCCACCGAGGATTTGTCAGCTCATCCGCAATACAGTCCGCAACATTGCTAAGGCCTTTAACATTATTGATGAGATTCTCTTTGATATCCTGAATAGAGAGGATATAACCCACACCCCCTAACATTCCATCAGGACTAATCTCAGGACCCTTAAGCCTTGAGAATTCGTTGAGGGCCGAGCTGAGGGTTCCCAAAGCAATGCTTACGTTATGGAGCACACGCTTCAGGTGTTTCAACTTCTTGGGATTATATTTGAAATCCTCAGGAATCTGTCGGCGAGCTGAATTAGAAGCAGCCTGCTTGAAACGCTCCGGATTGTCCGTCAGTCTCTGTCTCATAATAGTTTTATACCTTGATAGGCTTGTTGTCTTTAGGATTGAAAAGTCTTTCAACAACTATCTGACCTTCCTGATCCTCACTGATCCTCCAAAGATCCCTCTGGGCCTTATGGATAAGAGTATCCGTGGCAATTCTGAAAAAATCAGAAAGATCACCCAAAGAGGCTACTTTGATCTGATTAGGGAGTTCTTCATACTGTTTGTTAGATATAACATCATCCATTCCGGAATATTCCACCTCTTCGGTCTCTCTCAATTGACCCGAATTTTTCAGAAGTTCCTCATAAATATCATCCATAACTAAGCTCCTTACATCAGCATTCCAGGAAGACCATCAATATCGCCACCGGTAGGAGGATCTGGATATTCCAAACCCTCTGGATCCGAACCATCTCCTCGAGGTTTAACAACCTTTAACATAGGATCTATCAAATTTTCTTTAGGTGCCGTAAAATCACCTATACCCATCTCAGTTTCTCTAAACGGCCGTTCACCTTGCCGCTGTATATTCTCTCGAACCTCATTATCCTGGTCATATTTCCCACTATCCCATTCCAGAATACCCTCGTAACCTTCTGGAACTTCAGCATCTTGGTAGTAAGGAATATTTTGAGCAGGACCTACTATCTCAGCATATCGATTCATTATGGCAGCTACATGCCTTAGATGTGCCGCAGAACGCCATAAATACCCTGGATAGGTATAAATACGCTCCCATTTTTTCAAAGAACTCTTCATCTTCAGAAGTTCCTCAGGATTTTTTTCCGTATCTACTAATCTTCGCAATTCCTTTGGAGGATAGAAGTCATATGGATTAGCATCTACTTTGCCCGGGACATTACTTCCTGTTTCCGGGCTATGAAATATATAGTCAGCTTTCTTCATGGATAGGGCATACCCCTGCAAGTTCACAGAATATTGGAACTTATCATATTAAAAGATTATCAGTTTTTTAACTCTATGACAGGGTAGGACTTAGGAAGGTTTCACAAATAAAAAAGGCTGATCACACCTTGATCAGCCTTTATGAAAACTAACAACTTACAGAAATTAGCCTACGGGCACATTAGCAAGCATCCCTTCAGGACTTCCCTGAATATCCCTCAGGCCACCAGCTTTTAGCTCCTCAAATTTCTCCTGGAAGACAAAGTAAATAGTCATGACAGCATCGGGGGTATCCTTCCAAGAATCGAGCTCATAAGGATCCAATACGAGTTCCTGTTGAATTTTTGCACCTGCTCCTATTGCGACTTCCTTCACTGGCTGACTTTTGACTTCTTCAGAAATATCTGAACTATGGAATCTTACTGTCTTCCCCATCATTTTAGCTCTGATCCGAGGGGTAGTCGATTCGGGAATTTTTATCTCATCACAACCATAGTCAAGCCTAGCTCCAGAGGCTGCACACGGAACAGCCCCACTTGTAAAACTACTGTATAATACCGATGAAGGACCTTCAGATAGCATATCAAGATCACCGTCTGTTATCAACGATCCTGAAGGTGGTACACAATATTTGATTGAACTATGGGCTGTTGATGAACCCAAAGTAGTATGATTCATATAAGCACTAGAATATATAACACCTCGATAGGTATTGAGAGGAACTTCCCGCGGCTGTTTCGGTCGATAGAAAGCAAATCCGAACGCGGGGATTGTATTCTCCCTCCCAATCATTTTGGATGCCACATCCCTGAGTTCATCCTCTGTGAAAAAAAATTGCCTTACAGAGCCATCATCCGACCTAAATCCGTCAAGCCACAGGATGTTAGGAGCCGAAACATATCCCTGCGGAGGCCACTTATAGTTGCATTCAGAACAAAACCGATCCGCCTTGAAATCAATCCCATGCTTCGGGCATTTATCAACATACCGTTCCAAATGAAACCCTGAAGTTTGTAATCCAGTTATGGGGTTACACCCCTTCACGGTAGGAATAATGGCCGTATTATTGGCAGTATTTGAAGTCCAATTAAACCATAAGCCTTTATTTGGCCGGACGGGCACCAGAAATACCCCCGGGCCCTTCATATAAGATTTTGGCCAAGCCATAAACTCATCTGCATAATAAACCGGAAGTGCTCTACCAGGTGGCAACCCAAAGACCTGATCTCCAACAAGTCTCTCCGCTTCCATGATAGCAGCAGAGAATCCTTTATACTCCATCTGCATTTTCATAATCCATTCCTATTTTTTGAGTGGAAAAAAGGGGGACCGTTTATAGGCCCCCACAATAAACCTTAGAACTTACGATTGCCGAAAGCCCTGTTACCATCATGGAAAAACGGATCTGCCACCTGAGTCCCGGGTCGATTCTCAATGATACGGATCTTCGGAAGACTATTTGTAAGCTTAAGCTCATCAAAAGTCTTCATCAAAGATGGCCAAGTAACCTTGAGATCATCAATACCCTTCACGGCACTGGCATGAACAGCCTTTCGATCAGAGAAGCTATTCAATTCGAACTTGTCACTCTTGGCAATCAAAGCAACATAAGCTCTTTCATCCTCACCTACACCGGAGAAATTGACCTGGCAACTTTCACAATAACCCCTGCTCAAAGGTGCCCCACACATTGGACAAAGATCAATAATCCGATCCTGCAAATTCAATTCAGTGATTCGGTATACAGGGACGACTGTTCCACCATTCGGAATCATGGTAGGATTAGTACGTTTCCGAGCTGATTTCAAAAGATCCAGACTTGCAGAGATATCAATGACTTCTTTACCAGGCTCATGAGTTCCGGGAGCAATTAAAAGAAATGGTTGAAATTTGGCTCTTTTATGGAGCTCCTGTTCAACCTCATATTCCCGATCAACAGCATAACGCTCGAGCAATTCCTTATCACCCCACTGCTCAATAGGACGATTGGCTTTGAGAACCTCAGCAAGAGTCTGAGCTTCTGTCTTGAGAGCTTCTACCTGACGGGGAACTGGCGGTTGAGACAAGGGATCATCACCCTTCAGGATAGCAGAAACAGCTTTGATTTGGAGCTTCTTCGCAGCAGGATAGCCTTCCTGAATAATCGAACCGATGTCCTCCAAAGTTGTAGTTGTGGCGTTAAGCAAAGCCAAACCTACAGGAGTTTCTTCGATTCCGGATTTCTTCAGGGTTTCTGCGAGATCCTTGGGATCTACGCTGAGGAGTTCTGCTGACTTCGAGACGCGGTCGGAAAAAGAGGGATTGGATGACATACAGCGATCCTTTCACTGTGGCAACCGTTTTTATGGGTCACCTATTTTTAGGGCATCTCGTTTTTTCTGGCGGCCCTAACCCAGGTATGCATTATCCTGCATACTCGGTTTCATATTCAATATATATTATGGCATACATCATTGCAACAAAAAATTGAAAGGAAGAATATGGGAGTTTATGCTTGGCCTCATTTTCCCCAAATATTCCACTGTATGTGATATTCTTCCTTTTTTCATTAATTGCCACACTCTTTGTCTACTAATTCCCTGTGATTTTCCAAAAGTTTCAAGCGTCATATGTTGTCGTTTGTATCCAAGATCTTCTGGAATGACCCACATTTCAGTATTCTTATAAATTGATTTTTTGATCCCCAAGTCTTTAAAATAATGTCGAGCAGCCTCAGATGATATTCCTTCCTTTTGGGCAAAATCTGTAGCTGATATGAACCCATTTGGAACAGACCGTGATTTTAATTTATGACCTTTTCTTTGCCTATAAATCAAATCAAAAATTTCCCGGTGCTCAATTTGGTGACATTTTCTACAGAGCCACACCACATTTTTCCAATTATCCCCTTCATACCCTAAATGATGATGGGAGTCAAGTCGCTTCTTTTTTCCGCAATGCGAGCATGTTTCTGGTTTTTTAAATTCCCCATTTTTAACGGCACACCAAAATTTATATCTTACCTGATTTTTTTCTTTCTTGTTCATATTAATAATATATGTTATTGACAACAACTTTGCAAATAAAAGTAAATACCCATGTCAAGCTCTAAATATATTCAATAATCATTGTCAAGAGTTTTGAAAAATATTTTCCTCTTCAACTTTTTTCATCATTTTTCGAATATACTCACGGGCAGTAGGACTTTGAAGGTACTGCAGAAGTCCCGCTTCCACGCTCCCACATACTCCACACAGCCTACTAATACACATGGCACCACAACGAGTGCAATATTTATAATCGATGTATTCAGTTTCTCTCATATTCCCAAGTCCCTAAAACTGATTCAAGTATAGAATTTATATCTTTATCCTTATAGGAAATCCTAAGAAGTTTTATTTTATTATTCTTACAGAATTTATTTTTTATTCCATCGACGATCTGATTCCGCTCAAATTCTTTCATTCCGCCATAAAAATCCACGGGACAAAAATGCTGCTTACCATCATACTCAATACATGCGTTATATTTCGGCAAATAAAAATCAAAAGATAACAATCTTTTATACACGCAACCTTTAAATTTCTCCTGTCGCTTATATTGAATCTTATTTGCATCAAAAAATAGGGCTATTTTTCGCTCTCCACGTGAATCCTGGCAACGAGGACAACCTCTATGACCTAAATGGGCGGAAGGAATCCGCAGAAACTCACCATGTTCAGGACAAACTATTTTAACCTTTATATCTATTCCCTGATATACAACCGAAGAATAATCATATTTACTACCATGGACTTTTAGGGCCTTCTGAATAAATTCTTCTGTCGTTGATCTACGTTTATCAGCTGATTCCGTTAAAGCACAGTAATAACACTTATATCCCCTAAGATGATTATTTGGCGTCACCTCAAACTCACCATGCTCAGAACAGCTTATCTTAACCTTTAAATTAGCTTTACGATAAATGGCCAAAGAATAATCATATTTATTCCCATACACTTTAATGGCTTTCTCAATAAAATCTTTGGTCGTCATCTGATTGTATTTAAGCAGTTCTCGAGCACATCTTGGACAACCCTTACCCTCCATATGTTTACTTGGAGTTTGTTTGAAAATACCGTGTTTTCGACATATTATTGAGACATGTTGGTGGCTCCCTCTAAGATCGACCATAGAATAATCATATCTATCACCATGTTTAGCCAAAGACCGTTCTATGAATTCTTCTATAGTTATCCTAACATTCTCATCTCTCTTTAATCTGCCACATTTAGGACAACCTTGACCCATTAAATGAGCATTAGGTCTCTGAAAAAAGGGGCCATGAATTGGACATATTATTTCAAGAGGGATTCTTGACAAATCATATTTTGCATGGGAATAGTCATATTTATTCCCGTGTACCTTAGTAGCTTTACTGACGAATATTTCTTTTGGTGTCAAGTTACTCACATATCCATTGAAAATAAAGCACAATATGGCTTGGTGAAATGTGGCAGCACCACTTCGTGAAGCTTATACAGATTTTTCTTGATGAAAACCAGAAGATTATAATATCGTTTGAATTCCGAATGGAATTTCATTTCATATTCCAACCGAATAAGGCATTTCTCAAACCGATGTCGAACTTTCACCTGAGTCATGCGCTTTTTTTCTTCAATCAATTCAAATTTTTGATTAATCAATTGTGCCGTCTTACTCTGACAGGTGGTTTTCATCATGCTTTTAATGATTTCTAATTCCAGAGAATCAAAAAGACCCCCTAAGGCATGATCTATTTCTTCATCTGAAATCTTCGGTAGTGCTTTAAGAAAATCCAACCGAGCTCTAGCTCGAGCCAGCCGGCTTGAAATGGCCCCCTGGGTAACCCCGAAAATTTTGGCTATGTCTTTTTGATTCTTTCGATATTTGCAATACAGCTCAATGAGATCTATCTCACGCTCTGGCAGTCGACTCAAAAAAGGCTCAATCTCCTCGTAAGAAACAGATGGTCCCAAAAGCTCATTGTAACGAATGCCATGTTCATTAGAGAACCTGGCATCCATCTTTGTGTAATCCATAGACTTTAGATACGGAGATGATCTCATGCTTACTCCTCAAATAAAGAATAACATTCCAATGCCGGACTCGTTTTCATATTAGACGGTCTATCTATAAACGATTTGATATAGCTCTCAGGATTTATAGATTTTATCTCATATTTATCCAAAACTTTCCCCACAACATCAGGATTATCTATTCCCTGACTCAATTCAAGATCCAAATTATCCCGCAAGGAAACCAGACCATAATTCACATAAACCTGCTGTTGAAATCCAACAATCGATGTTCTCTGAAAATCCGTCAGTTTTTCTTCAGTAAGATGCTCATAAACCGCCCAAGGATTCTTATACTTCGAAGACAGGGAAGAGATTACAGAAGAGGGCAATCTGGCTACCCCCGGGACGTTATCAACTGTGTCCCCACGAAAACTCATGTAGCATGCAAGATCCTTAGGTAAAACACCAAATTCATTCTTAACGGCTTCTTCATCATAAATCCTCTCAGGGCCTGATGCGGTCTTCGGCCTAATAAGAATGACCTTCCCATCTTCAACAAGTTGCAGGAGATCCTTATCGGAAGTATAGATATAAACCAATCCTGTATCTTTGTTTTTAAGGGTCAAGGATGCTATAACGTCATCAGCCTCTTCGCAGACATACTTGGCTTGAGCCACATTCACGCCATAAAATAGACTTATCAGATCAGAAATCTGCTCCCCAAGAATAAACTTCGGCCGATTGGCCTTATATTCTGCAAAAACCTGTTTTCTTCTTGTAGAGTCACTGTCCCAGGCAATTGTTACATGGCAGTGGGGGTATTTATTCTTGAGTGCCCGAAGGCTGACCAAAAACCCATAGACGCCTCCGGAGGCCAATCCAGAGCTGTTACAGAGTGTGGAATGAGCAAAATGTGAACGGAAGGCTAAATTATAGCCATCAATAATCAAGTGCATCTTTGACTTCTTCAACCAAAGTGGAAGGCATAGGAGCAATAATATCCCGGGAAATTCTTTTTATTCGCAGGATGACTTTCTTTCCTCCATCTTCAAGTCCAATAACCTCCCCCGTTAAATTCTTAAAAGTTCCTTCAAGAACCTTAACTTTCGTTCCTACTTCAAATTTTTTCTTAAGAGATCTTTTAAGCTTTTTTTTAAGCTCAGTAATAACTTTTCCTGAGACTGTTTGATATTTTCCCCCATGATATAATGCCCCGGAGAATACTCGTTGATCACTAAGATTCAGAAGGGAACCTCGTGAGGTTGTCGTATCTTTTATGAAAGCATAGCCCTCCATAAGAGTACTGGTACTCACATAGGAGCCCATAGTTTCGTTGTGGATAGGGATAAAATAATCCGTCTGGCTACCAAATACATTGGTCAAGGCCAATTCTATTTCTCGGTAGCCTAAATTTCCTACGAATTCACTTAATTCCAGGACCAACCACTGGTCAGAACTCGCCACCCCTACCTCCTACCAAAATCTGGGAGAATTCTTGAGGAGATAATACCTCAATGCCGCTGTCTTCCCCTATGCGATCTTCTTTTGGTAGAGGCCACTGTAATGGTACTTTTTGTTGGTCTGTCTGTTCCAGCTTTTGGTAAGACCTCTGGTCCCGGAGAAATCTGCACCGGTCCTTCACGTTTAGCTTGGAAAGCTCTGCGTGACTGAGGAATGGAACATTGCTTGCTGTAGAATCTTGTGCTTGAGTTTGTAAATTTTGTGGGTCTATGCTAACAGGGGGGAGCTTTTGTTCTACTTTAGGGGTTTGTTCCTTAGGAACAAAACTATTGGAGCCAAATTTATAATGCAAAACTATAAGATCACTTTGCAATCCAACTTTATCCACATACTTGTCCCGAGATATCAAATAATTCAGAAATTCCAGCAATCCATATCCATGCACTTTTTTCAGTTCTTGCAGAATCTGCAATCGATCCGCGGGAAAAGTTTCAAACCCATAAAGACATTTACAGGCATCGCTAATCAAAGATATTACGTTGTTGTAGAGTTCTATGGAGGAGAAATGAGAGGATACTTTCCTATAAGCTTCGAGGGATTTTGATAAATCATAGCCCAAATTCAGAAGGATATCTGCAATATCTCTGTCATAGTCTTTAATGAAAAGCTGAAGTGTACTTTTGGTTATGGGCCCGACATATGAAGCTTCTTCGAGGATGTTGATGGCTGTTCGCATATGACCATCAGCCTTCAAGGCAATCATCTCAATGGCTTCTATATCGAATTGAAAACCCTCTCTTTGACAAATCTGAAGTAGACGATTATTAATGAGCTGTGTATCTATTTTTGTAACAGGAAACTCCATGCATCGATCTCGAAGAGTCCGCTGCATCTTAAAGACTTCGGTGGTACAAAAAATATAAACCAAATGATCAGGACATCGTTCGAGCTGATTCAAAAGAGCTTCTTGTCCCTGCCGGCTAATATCATGACATTCATCAATAAGGATTATGCGCTTATCTGTTGGGGATAGGTAAGAGGCATCATCTCTGAGCTTAACCATATCCTCTTTGCCCCCAACCGTTGCTGCATCAAGCTCATTATACCCGAAATGCTTGTCACTATCAAATAGAATACAAGAATCACAAAGTCCACATGGATTGCCAGAATTAGGGAATTCACACAAAATAGCTTTAGCAAAAATACGACCATTCGTTGTTTTACCTACCCCATGTGGCCCATAAAATAAATAAGCTGACTCTTGTTTGCCACTAATAACAATGGATTTTAGGACTAAGACAGTCGATTCCTGACCGACCACGTCCTCAAACCTCGTTGGCCTATATTTTCCAGCTAAACGCATAAATTACTTATAATCTCTTCATTTTTCAGGGGGAATGTAATAATAATAATCTATTTATACAGAAAAGTCAAGATATTCTATCTTTAGATAGAATTTGATTAACTACAAATTTCTTCCAAGCACCCCCCAAAGGCCATATTTTCGTTCGAATCAGTTTACTTTTCAAGTATCGATTCATGCGCCTCATATACTCTAATTTAGCTTTAGCTTCCTGAAAGGAGAGTTCTTTTTCCTCAAATAATAATTTATAAGGATACTCACCCCTACCATGCCCTTTTCTTACTAATTTTAAAATCCCCTCTTCAAGGTTCCTGGCCATCCCAACCTTATAAGTTGTCTCTGAACCCTCTATGATGAAAAGAGTCCAGCCGTATGTGAGATCTTTTCTAGCTTTTCTCATAGTTAGCTTTTATCAAAAATCAGACCTATAAGTTCACCAGATGCCTTCTCTATCTTCACCCGAGTATTTGAATCGAAATCCTTAGCCAAAATCGACACCCGATTCACAAAATCCCACCGATTCTCCACCTTGTTAGCCTCTAATTCCTGATAGAGCAAAGTATGAAATTTTTCACTTAAACCCTTGCGAAGTCTCAGCATACGCAGCAGATCAGCGGTATCTTCTTTCTTTTGAATCTTATCGATAGCGGAATGAACCATATGTTTCAGTTCAGGAAGCTGTTCTTTAAGGCTACCAACCAACCGCGGAAAAAGTTCCCTAAGGGCTGTCGGCTGAATGCCTTCATAGTCGCTCTGGAAATAGGATTCTCCTCCATAGCTGGCGATCATAGAAGCTTTGGAAGAAATGCGATAGATCATGGTTTCAACTGATATAGGGGCTGCACCAAGTTCGCTAGTGATAATTGAGAATCCCGTGGAACATGTCTCATCCCCCACATCGAAAGTTTCCTTAGAGATAAAACGTACATGGAGCATGAGATCATCACGGTCCTCTCCTATTACGAAATCGGTATAGAAATCGTCACCAATGACGTCCGCCACCATTTGAAAAATCTCATAATTCGGTATATTTGTATATTCCACAGGCAACAGAGCCCGAATAACATAATCAATGCCACCGGGGGTGTTACGTAATTTTGCTAAAATAGCAGATTTTTCTGGTTTTAATGAGGATAACCAGGTCTGAACCATCTGGTTCTTCATCTGTTGCGGATTCTTTGCAAAAAATGAATATGGAATCCCACAGATTTTACAAAATTGTTTCAAAGCATGAACAATTTTTGGGTCCCGCGGATTTTTAGGATCACTTTTGAAAAAATAGGACCTAACTGGAGTATGGAGACGAAGCTCACTCTCTTTTGCTTCAAACTGCAAAGCCTGGAGATCAAGGCACTTATCCTCACAGCCTTTTGAGTATTCCTGCAGCCGGCCGATAAGAACTTTCAGATTTGGATCCATAGTCTCAAGTCCCTTCTATTGCTTTCACAACGACATTTGCCCATTGATTATCAAAATCATGATCAGTCCAGTCATCACATAACCCCGTTGATCGTAAAAAATTTCGAACTTCCATTCCTTCTCTAAAATGGATCGGATGGGGAATACTATTTACCATCCAACAAGCCGTGGCTATATTACCATACTCCTCTTTAACGCCCTTAAAAAATTCAATTCCATCACTGCTTAACCAAGATTTTACTTTTTCTATTAATTCCGAAGAGATTTCCTTACACATGTTTTTTAGCTTCTATAGCCATTAGCCTTAATATTCGAATATCCTCATTTTTAGTTATCCACTTCACAATATCATCTTGAGTACAATTAAAACCAGGATGTGACTGATCAATCAAAATATTTAGATCATCCTCAGTAAGATCCTCGTAATCCTTTTCTATCCCATTCACATTAGGCATCTATAACCCCACAGGAAATTTATTCATGATATACTTCCTGAATTTTTCAAGCTTGAGAACCTCAAGGCATTTCGCTGGATCTTTATAATCAACCAGATTGACATCAATAACATTCTTCTGAAATGTCCCCTGAACTTTATTTGCCGCAAATCTTCCGGTTTCATCCGAATCAAAAACTGTGATCAATTTTTTACAATAAAGCTTAAGCAAAGCATATTGGGCTTCAGATAAACCAGCCGTCATAGAAGCCACGGTATTTGGAAAAACTTTGGCTAAAGCTATACAATCAAAACATCCTTCCACAATAAAAACATACCCAATCTTATAGATATATGGAAGGGCCTCATAAAGTCCAAAGAAAAACCCTGAATATTTAGCCTCTTCCGTAACAAAATTTTTATATTCCTTCTCTAATGATCGCCCCAAAAACCCCACTACCTGCCCCAGAGTATCTTTATAAGGGAAAATTATCTTATTCTCAAATTTTTTCCCGTTATTTGTAGCTTCAATGAATTCACCCCGCACAGGATCTGGATCCGCGGGAATCCCAACAACTTTGTTGTACCCAATTCCATATTTTAAAATATCCTCTTTTGATACTTCTCGAGATGCCAGATAGCTGATAACATGATCATATCGAAAAATAGCCAGATTAAAATTTCTTGCCAGAGCATCAAGTAACATCCGACTTCAGCTCGACATCAAAAGTTTCACATTTTTTCATTATTTCCCGATAGATCCAATCCGGAACTTTCTCAAAAAAAGGCTTCTTGGTCTTGGGATGATATCGAAACATGGGGAAACTTTGCTCAATCACCCCCTGCTGACCCTGCCGGCCAACAATATCATGGTAATAAATCGAGACCAGATACTTATTATCCTCGATGGAGAGATCTTTCCACTTACCGCTAAGCTCTCTGGCAGCTTTGATCCTTTTTCCCTTTTCACTCTCCCAATCGATGATCTCTTCTAATTTGGCCAATCGATTGGTAAGAATCCATTTGAGTTTCGGATTCTTTTCCGCAATATATTTATGGAAATCTTGTGTCAGAAATACAAGATCACCTGGCTTAATGTCAGCTTCCATAGTCAATAGTACCGAATTCTACTGGAAAATATAAGAAATTTTTAGGGGAACTTACAACTTTGCTACGATCTTGTCGAAATCTTCCTCTGTTTCGAGTAGAATCTTGAGGTTCAAAAGATCATCGCGGGTTATGCCTTGGCGCTTCTTCGCGGACTGTGTATAGAGGGTATTTCCACAGACTGTCAATATCTTACGATCTATCAAAGACTTAACTAGCCTATTAGAGATGACATCTATTTTGTTCTTATAGAAAACCACATTACTTGTGCATTGGGGGCAGGTATAAAGGACGAATTTCCGAAAAATTCCATCTAACTCCGCGGTGACTTTGAATCCACAGCGGGGGCAGCATATCTTCAAGGCTGTTTTATCCATTTGAAATCCTAACACCTAGGGCATTTTTCATCAAACTCAAAGCAAAACTATGCATGTAATCATCCCGCGCCATGACACAAGGCTCCACAAGCGTAACTTCATATCCCCTGTTTCTAAGCTCTTCCACAGTAAATAGGACTGAAGTATGAGTCTCAACCCCAACAATCCCTATATCTTTTACTCTTTGATTCTTCAGATGATTTTCTAACTTGGTATCTCCAAAAAAAGCACTATATCGGATCTTGTCATAGCATACTTCAACATATTTTTTCAAAACATCGACGATCTGATAATCTTCAGTTGTCACTACTGAATGAGTCTTATCATTCATAAAAAATTGATCGTCTGTAGCATGTTTTTCTCTTATAAAAATCTTAGGTCTGTTATAGGTGGATAGAAAATCATTAAGTCGAACCTTTAATATTTCAGCTTTTTCTTCCATATAGACTGAGCCCTGTTCACTCAGAAAACTATTCTGGGCATTTACTACTAGAAGCAAATCCATATTATCACTTTTGTATTAAAAGATCATTGGTAGGAAACCCATTTTTCACACCCACTTCGATCCACTCTAGGATGCTCACATCCAGCACCATATTCAAAACAACTACTGCAAGACCTCAACAAAACATGATGCTGATTCTGAATATACTGAAAATCTTCCTTGGCTTTTTCCTTCCATCCAGGATTCCTCAATAAAGCACTTGGATGGTATGTAACAACCACTGGTATACCCTCAAACTTGTAGGCCTTCAATTTTGATTGATCCCGCAGCATCTCCAAAGGCTCTGATCTATGTTCCGGAAGAATACCCTTAACTGCAGTCCTCCCCAAAAGAACTATCAATTTAGGCTCGATAATCTCTATCTGCTTTTTCAGAAACTTTACGCAGACTTCAATTTCAGACTCTTCAGGAGTCCTGTTCCCAGGAGGTCTATCCTTTATAATATTTGCTATGTAGCAGTCTTCAGTAAGATCTATTGCCGCTATCAACTTTCGTAAGAGTTTCCCGCTTCTTCCCACGAAGGGCACCCCCTGTTCGGCTTCTGACCGACCGGGTCCCTCCCCGATGAACATTATCCGGCCGTTAATATTCCCGTCCCCAAATACCATCTTCGGCCGGCTCTCATGAAGAGAACATTGCCGACATTGTAAAATCAAATCCCGTAACTGGGCTAATCTTTCAGCTTTCATCATTCAATAGTACAAAAAATCGGGGAAAACCTATAAAGTTTTAGGGGCTTTTGCTGAGGTTTTGCATTTATCATTGCAGTATACAGCATACTTCCCCTTATGATCAAAAAACTTGCCACATACCTTGCAGCATTTCAAATCTTCCAATCCAAAGGCTTTAATATAGAGGCAAAGATTATAGCAAAGCATCCCCTGAACCCAAGAGGCATCAGGATCCTTAACCCGTGCAGAACGGGACATGTCTTCACCAAGCTGTGATGGAGATGTAGAAACATCTTCATCCAAGGAAGGCTGCATGTAATTATTCACGAAAGCAATAAATTCTTGCCCAACTCCCCCATGTATAATATCATGCGTTGCTTCCAAGAGTTCTCCTCGGAATGCAGTCAGATCCGGGGGATCCAATAGAGCTTTCTCTGCTGTCGAAACCGTTAAAGGGTCGGGGGATTGAGTATAAGCTGAAAGTAAGTCGGCCGTACCTACTTCCTTATTCAAAAAACGCATGAAAAGAGGGGCTCTGTGCTTTTCAGCCATAAACTTGAGCTATTACCGCGACTTTTTGATTTATCTTATATTGACAAACATCTTTTACAGGTATGGTAACGATACCGTAATTCGTATCCACCATAATTGACCCCTGAGTCTTACCCCAGGCATCATCCCTGTAGATCTCCTTTACCACACCTTGAGCACTCAAGTCCTCGCACATAGAGTATTTCATAGATTTGTCAAAATCCTGTTTAAATGAATTCTTTTTTTCGGATCAAACATCCTTGCTATAACACTTTTCTTCCGAAGATTCACCTCTATCTTAAGCTCAGGATATCTATGAGATGGTAAATTCAAAGGCACTACAGTGCTAACTCTATTGCAGTCTAAAAACGGGCTAATCTTTGAAACAAATTCTTCGGAGGTAAGATAAAAATCTACTTTAAGAATCTCACAGCATACCCTATAAGTTTCTTCAAGTACATCTTTTATCCTACCTCTATCCAGATCCAGATAAATTTCATCCATAGACTCTACGAACGGTTGACCTGAAATTTTCTTTAGTAGAGAAGCCTCTCTCAACATGTTTCACTTGAGAATCCTTCATAAAGATCACTGTAGGAACGCTCATGACTCCAAATTGTTGGGATAGATCAGGGTTCTGCGTGACTTCCACTTTTGTGACCATGATATTTCGGAATTCGTTCGAAATCTCTTCAAGAACCGGATGAAGAGCTCTGCAAGGACCACAGGTTTTTGTGTAAAAATCAACAATAACATTTCCCGAATTAATCGAGTTGGCGTTGGTGATCTCAGTAATCATGGGGAATTCTCCTAAAGGTAAAGGTTTTTTAGGAACATCTGCTGTAAGCACAATCCAAACATTCGTAACATGTAGGAGATTTGAATTTTATGTTATCTGATCCACATTCTTCACAATGACCCTTACGGGGGGCCCCTGTGTTCGATTTTGTCTGGGCGACATTAGAGTACTTTAATTCTTCTTCCATAGCCCGCGCTATGGCATGTGGTGGTGAGGGAATCAATTCAGAACTGGAATTGTCGTCGATATTAACAAAAACAGGTTTATCAGAAGGAATGTTCTTAAGATTTTTGATGACAGAGGCAGGAGTAACACCCGCTCTCAATGCAAGACTTATAATCTTTCCAAGACCTTCAGCCCATGAATCCTCTACGCCACTCGTATGGAAGGCATCATGGGCTTTGCTTTCTCCAACTGTTGCAAAAACCTCTACGAGTTCCCCAACTGAATTTCGATTCACGGTGATATATAGGTTATGACCCTGCATGTATACACGATAAGTTGCTCCTGCTGCCCTATTACCCCTCTTCCGTGGAGCCATGCGACTATCTATAACAGCATCCTCGGTGCAATTAAAATCTTGCTTTACCTCTTCAAGATTTTGAACTAATTTTTTAGCATCTTCAAGAATTTTTTTATCCTTAGAAGCTTTATTAACAAAAATTCCTTCCTTCGAACCGTCCCTAAAAACTGTTAAACCTTTTATACCCATGTCCATGGCCAGAAGAAAAGCTTTGCTTATATCTTCTGGTGTAGCTGAGCTAAAAATATTAATTGTTTTGCTCACTGCTGAATCCACATATTTGCTAAATATAGCCATCATCTTTACATGATCTTCCGGAGATATCTCTTGCGCCGTCCTAAAATATTCGGGTATTTTATTCGCATTAGGGCTCTCTTTCTTCCACTGCAAATACCCAGGACACCCATCATCATAAGACCCCAATCGTGTGTTCCTCTGCAACTCCAGAAAAGGCCAAGGCTCACATCCTGTAGAAATATTAAACATAGTTCCGACGCTACCAGTCGGGGCCTGCGTCAGAAGGGTACTATTGCGGATGCCATTTGCCAATATATCCATGCGAATTGCCTGTGGCATCGTCTTCATAAATCCACTATCAAGAAATTTTTCCTTATCAAGTATGGGGAAAGACCCCTTTTCTTTTGCCAAATCTATGGAAGCCAGATAAGCCTCATCTCTCATAACTTTCAAAACTGACTCAACGAAATTTCTTCCCTCTTCTGTATCATACCCAAGTTTCATGGCTATGAGCATATCATGAACACCCATGGTTCCCAGTCCTACCCGACGTTCCTCTAATGAACGAACCTTAATATCAGGTATGGGGTAATCACATGCTTCAATTACATTGTCTGCAAATCTGACAGCTATTCGAACTACCTGCTTAAAGAGATCGAAATCAAAAACGCCATCCTTGACAAAAGATGATAGTATAATGCTCGATAGATTGCACGAATTTTTTGACGATAATGGTTGCTCGCCGCAGTTAGTCCCGTTTGTAAAGGAGAATATTTCTTTACCCCCCTTTACAGCTCTAAATCCGCCAAAATAAAAATTATGAAATTCATCTACGGTACCATTGTACACTGGCTCTTTTTCCGTCAATTTCTCAACTGACACAACGCGATGGTTATACATCTCAGCACTGACCTTCAAATCATCCCAATCGACGAAGGTTCCCACAAGAATACCGGTAGCTACCTCTCTCCTTACCGGCAATCTAAATGGAATCTTATTATCTTTACAATATGCTGCATACTCCTTTTTCATTGGAGTACGTCCAAGCTTGAGTTTCAAGTCATTATAGGCATTGACCTGTTGAACCCTTTTTCTTTGACGCACATTTTCTTTAGCGCACCATATCTTATCTTTTTCTTCCTGGGTCCTCTCCCTATGTTTATTGGAACATGGAAGACTACAGTAACTAACTTCTCTCTGCATGAACCCTACAATAAATTTCTTACTGCATCCCTCACAGACCTTATTTACCTTGATAACGCCATCCTCAAAAAATAAATCCAAATCAGATGTCTCTTTAAGCTTCAAATATCTCTGATATTCCCTGAGATTAGCATGACTAAAATCTGATCCCCCGACATCAGCCAATTCAGCAGCCTTACCCAAAAATTTCGTGACTGTCCCAAAGGCCTCCACGCGAAATTTGGAGAATTGAGAAGGATAGCCATTCTTCAAAGCAAATTCTTCCCATTCGTGAGTAGACAGTTTACGGCCATGGATCTTAGATAGCTCTATAGCTTTCTCCATGAGTTTTTCATTAGAAATCCCTGAGAACCTACCATTCAATTCACCGGCAACAGCCGCACTCATATTGTCATGATAGCTCTGCCACTTCTCATCAGACCATTCAGTCTGAGCCCGTCGCATTGGATTTTTGTCCCCTAATTTATCTTGCCGATGAAGCTCATTATGTGCGTTGACGGTCATACACATCAAATTATCTATTCTATTGTCCTTAGTATCATAATTGAAATGATGAATGATATGCCCATAGGGTATTTTACCCTTATAAAACTCATAAATTAACCGATGCTCTGGATTATCTCCAATCCAATAATAGTCTTTAACAGATGTAGAGTTACAATTTTCTATTACATCATGGAAGGATGCCGAAACCTTATTCATGATATGAAGACTATCCCCATATTTCAAATCAGACGCAGGTTTTTTAAACCCACTAGACAGACAGATCTCATGATTCGCTGTAGCCTTGATAATACTACCATCATCCAAAGTTATTTTATACACCTCTGCCATAGGATTAGTAACCCTAGGATGTCGCATCATCTTTATAGCAGGATTACCATTATTATCTCGGCAATAGACCGGTACATCTTTTCCCTCTTCAGCCAGCTGTTTAATAGGCACTGCCACCCGACCATCCGCAACAGCTACTAAAGTATCCCCAGTAAGACAAGGATTGACAGATAAGAATGGCCTTGCATATTCCAGATTATGCATAGAGCGCATCCTTGACACATTAATAATTCCTGGACATCCATCCGCCCAGGCATTATAACAAATACGGTCCCATATTTCTTTGGCTTTTATTCTTCGCTTTCCTGAGATCTCAAATATATCCGTGCTTTTTGGGAAGGGTACTATTTTTCTGACTTTCCAGATTGCAGTCTTATCACTATCCGCGGTGACTTCAAAATTCTTCTCAATAAACTGGTTATTACCTTTAGACTTTTTATAAACTACGGTATATAAGTCCCATTCAGTATCTTTCCATTTCAGAGGCCAGAAGGAATCATTTTTGAGGGCCGTCAGGAATTCATCAGTAATTCCCACACTGATGTTATACATTTGAAGCTTGTACAGGTTTTCATATTTGAAATAAGACCACTTCTCTTCATCCTGAACTGTAAGGAACTCTTTCATCTTATCCCAATTATGCTCATTTTTATAACTAATGAACTCCCACACATCAGGATGGGTAACTTCAAGTAAACCTAAATTCGCGCCCCTTCTGGAATTAGAAACTACGACGCCACAGGTCATATCATCATTACACACGACAAAATTATGCAGATCACAGACCTCGACATTCCACACATCACTATAATGAGAGAATTCAGCTGAAATTAAAACTTCTCCACTTTTAAAACTATCCCTGTTATCAAGAGACATGATAGCTTCATTACTTATATCTTGAACTTTCAAATAATTATTCTTATTAAAATCAAATCCTTTGCTAGGCATAAGAGGATGATCTTTAGTGCAGAAAAAAATCTGCCCCTCATTTGTGGTAACCTTCCAAACTTCCGCATTCTCTTTAGTACGCCAAGCATCACAACTACAAGGTTTTTCTTCAAACCCCTCCTTGGACATAGAATAAACCACGTCATCTTTTTTTAAATCAATAATCTTTTTTGGCCCTTGCGGGGTGGCTACCAATGTATCTGCGACAAAACAACCACCCTGCTCGATAACTTCAGAGACCACACTCATCATATTGATAAAGCCAAGAACACCACAGCTGCGACCGTTTACACCTTTTATGTAAGCTCCCGCTGGGCGTAGAATGCTATAATTCATTCCCGTTCCGCCGCCGTGTTTTTGAATTACAGCAATATTCTTAGCCGTATCCATGATAGCTTCAAGACTATCATCTTCAAACGGCAAAACAAAACAATTAAACAACTGAGAATAATTTGTACCGGCTTGAGCGAGGATTCTTCCGGCAGGAGTATAATGACCCTTGGCCATTATTTCAAAAAAAGCATTCTTCCAATAATCAGGGTCTTTTTCTTTGGCAGCTATGAATTTAGAAACCCTCTGAAAAGTCTCAAGAATATCTTTTTCAATGAGGGTGCCCTTGTCATCTTTTAATCCGTATCGATCTTCCCATATGATTTGCCCAAGCGGAGTTAGCTCAATTTTCTTGATCATGATAGATCTCTTATCCCTTATCCTATATGGATTATTGTGTCAGAAGCTATTGACACTTCGTCAAGATTCAACTTCCTATCCAGCACATTTTTCAATATTAGAAGGTTATTAGGACGGCCCAAAATATTGCCCCTAATTTGAGCCATTTTCTCCTCGAAAAGCGTATCATATTTTTCTTTCAGATCCTTTACAAAAAGCTTGTCGGTGTAAGTCTCTATTTCCCTTAAAATACTATCGGTTAGATCAAACAGCTCAAATCCATGTTGAGGTATCCGGAAGGCCTCAAACACCAAAGGTTTTTGACGCTTCAAAATATTTTTCAGGTCTTCATCAGAGATTGAAGATACGTCAATTAAGCCTTTATCTTTTTGTAAAGTGATAGGGGCAGTGAAATCACCCTGTTCATTCCGAGGAAATCTAAAGACCCCCAACTCACGTTCAGCGTCGGAGTAGGATATTATGCCCCCCGAAAATTTTATTTGTGCCGGCATAACAAAACGACAATTAAAATCACAGATAACGAACCGATGGGTAAGATCAGTACCTTTGTAGCCCAAGGGCATAGATTCATGTCTCAAAAATTTTTTGAAAAGATACCAGCCCTCAAATCTATCCCCGTATTTGAGATGCAAATGGGTAGCACCCTCTACGTCGAAAAGCTCTTTACTCATTTCACATACTCCATAAGATAGCGTTCAACCAAAATCTTTTTATCCCCCTTGAATAGTCGCAAATCCACATCAAGAGAACATAGGCTATTCAATCGGGCGGACAAAAAATCCTTCCCAAGTGCATAGGCCACGGAGAGATACTTCGTTTTCACAAGAAATTTTGGGATCCCAAGAATGTCAGCAATGGCGTTGGCTTCAAGCTTCTCTTCCCGAAGCAATAGAATCCGATAAAGCTTTTCCAGATATGACCCCAAAAAGGCCACAAGTTCTATAAAAGTATCCTGCATTTTCATGTAAGAGTCAAACTGTTTCAATGCCGCAGGAACATTCCGATGCAAAAGACTGTCCAGTAATTCATAAGCTGTGCTCACTGCTACATTTGCCACATACTTTTCAACATCTTCCTTGGTAATGACCTTGTCCTCAGCCTTCAAAATGAAAAGCTTGTCTAACTCGTGGGCAATGGCGGACATATTAGGCCCGACTCTTTCGTAGATATACCGATCTGCCTCATCCTTCAGGGTAAATCCAGACTCGAAAACATAAGAAACGATCCACAAGGGGTAATCCAGATCGTACGGGCGTAATTTTGAGCATTCAACGACACGGAAAAAACTGGTGAGTTCCGTGATAGCCCGGGATTTAAGGTCCATTTTCTCCGAACAAACTATGATCAAAACACCTGGAAAACTCTTAAGGATCTCGATGTCCTTATGAATTACCTTAAGCTTCTCAAAATCATGGAGGATAACCAAATGAGCCCCGAACAGACTCTCCGTACCCAAGACATCTAAAGCACTATTTTCATCATCCTCAAAAAATTTAGAGACTTCATGCTCCGGATATAATCGAATCGCCAAGTCCACAAATCTTTTTTTAAGGAAAGCCTCCGGACCTACCAGAATGAACTTGGATTCCTTTTTGAATTTAAGAAGAGGCAATGCTTCAGAATATTTCATTTTTTTAATTTTTTCACCAGATTTGAGAGGGATTGTTCTACTTCTCGAAGATTACTACCACATTCTTCAATTAATCCCACAATCTCCTGAAAATTTTTATCTCGCTCCATTTTTTCAGTTTCTTCAACTGCCAGCTTTCGACCACACCATCTACAGTCTGTTCCATGCAAGGGAACAAATTGCTTCCAACCTTTGCAATCACATTGTTTCAGCATGAATTGTATCCTCTGCCTTATGATGATACAAAAACTGGCTGAACTCTTATAAGAACATTTTTCATGTTCATGCTTAAATTTACGTTCAACCTCTCGAACCGCTTCACCTGACTGAAGTTACTGGTCGCCCAAATAAGGGCTTTTTGGCTCATCCTCTCATTCAATTTCCTCAAATCTTCGGCAATATCTGAATTGGCTATCTCTGCAACGCCATATTTCAACGAGAGCATGTCAGTTAAAATTAACATCACCATGTCCAAAAAAACGGACATATTTTCCGATCCAATTTTGTCGACGAAATCAAAAGCATCCACCAACCGCTTAAGCCTGAGATCTGATATGAACGTGAAAGCCTGATTTCGATAAGTCAGATATTGGCCGGCTTTCCTGAAGACATCCGCGGATGATTCGGCCGCTATCCATCCGAGCACCCTAGCCTGAGGGAGGTCAAAAGATAGTTTTTTCCAAAGAATATTGGTAAGATCTTCCCGGGATAAAATTTCAAAAGGATATTCCTGATATCTCGATCGAATCGTCGGTAAAAGCATTTGAGGGTTGTCCGTCACAAGAACGAAAAGAAATTTTCGTGGTGGCTCCTCCAAGACCTTCAGGAGCCTGTTAGAAGCCTCGTAGGTGATATCATGAGCATTATCCAGGACCACAGCCCTATAGTCAGCCCTACAGGGCATTAACGAAGAAAATTCGATAAGATCGTCGATGTCCGCCACTTTGATCTTTTCATATCTCCCCAGGCATAACAGATCTGGATGACCCTTTAAAAACAGCCGGCAAGAATCACAGGAACAATCATCCTCACGGGTAGTACAAAAAAGGGTTCTAATAAGTTCAAATGCCATGGTCCTTTTTCCTACACTAGGAGGGCCATAAAACATATAAGTACCTGATATGTCACCTTTTAATCTCTGAGACATCAAGTCTTTTATACTGTCATGGCCGATAACTTCTTTAAACATTTTTACTTCTGTAAGGTTGCAAGTAGATGAATTTTATCGTAGGACCATTCGCCCATAGGAAAAGCTTGAACATTGTCTGATTTCTCTTTGATCCAGAGTTCATCCCGTAAGAAGATCCATAATTCGATCCAATACTCCACTGGTAGGGATTTAGAGAACTTGTCTCCTTTTCTGTTTCTGAAGACATGTTTATATTTCCAGACCAGATAATGAAGTCCGATAAGGATGCTTTGAGGTTTTATGCCTTGTTGAATTAGATAATTCCATTGCGATTTCATGAAGCTTATGTTCAAAGTCCTTTTTTCTTCCGGATACATGCCCAGGAGCTTCTCAAATAGGTGATCTGATGTTGAACCCTGCTCGGATAGGGTTGAAGAGGTAGATTGATTCAAGGGCCTCTTAAGGGGCTTATAGAGGAAGTCTAAATCTGCATCTCCACCAAATTTCATTAGCATGATAACAAACTCAATTTTTGACCCATTCGGCAGGATTACACGTCAAGAAACCCACTATTCTCTGTTTCGCAAGAATGAGCTTTGATCCATCGGTTGAGGACGCTGATAATAGCCTGCCGTTTGATCTCCTGATTATGAGTTGCAGCGATTTCCGCTGCCATTTGTTCATTAAAACAGGTCGCAACCTCACCTGCATGACAATTCACTGCATCACCATCTGCGGTCCATTGCTCATCTTCATCCGGGCACTCGATAGCTATAATGCTATCTGCAAGTGAATCTGAAATCTCCACGAGCATAAAATCCTCCCTATTAAAAACGCCTGCTCTTGGTTGAATACTTTAACTAGTAAGAAATATAGGACATGTGTCATAAAGATACTGATTCGTACTGATTCAGGATCTCAGATTTAATATTGGCTCGAATTCTATCAGGTAATACTGATTTGAAATGTTTTAACTGTTTCATCTCTTCCTCATGCTGTTTGAAGTATTGACCTAATTTTATTTCGTCATTAAGATTGAGTCCTTCAAATATCAGTCTTTTCAGGAAGGTCCGATAAAGTTGTTTTGATATCATGTCGTCATCAGTCATGTCGTCGGAATCAGAAAAAGGCAAATTCGGAAATGTATCTAGACACATTTCAGAAATTATATCTGTTTCTGAAATATATTTAGTAACTTTTTCAATTTTGGAGTCAGTCCCACTGGGGGTTTTTTCGAGGATTTTTTGAGAACGCTTCAAATATTCTGTAACATACTCTTTTTCCATAGCCTTAAGTGTTTTTGGTCCTAAAAGCTCGAAAAATATATAAAGGTTTGATTGTCTTTGCCTGATTTCGACCTTAAGGACACCTTTTTGTATCAATTCTTTTTTAGCCTCAGCAATTTGATTTGAGGTCAAACCGGTAATATGACTTAGCGTATTTGTGCTAGGACAGCAAACACCATCTGGGTACGTATAAGAAAGTAGTGTGCGAAAAATATTACGAGCATTGCATGTCAGGGATGCATACAGATCCTGACTCTTCAAGTAAGCATTTTCGATAAACATAAAGGCCTCCCATGTTTTATTTGGATTTAGCTGATACGTTGAATATATTTATTCCATTCCTCTACCAAATTTGGCATAAAGCCATCTGGATCCTTGAGAACCTGCATGATAGTCGAATAAAGATCAAACCAAATTATCACATCTGACTTATCAATCAACTTCTTAGGGATTTTATCTATAGGAGTTTCTGAAGGTTTGACCCCTTTTGCATAATAGGTAATTAGGGCTTTGGGATGCATCTGGCAGAATTGATCCAGATACATTGATAGGGACTCCTCGGACATCAAAGAGTGCATTTCTCCTATTGGATAAGTGGGTCCCAGGCTGGTTCTGAGGAATTTCATACAGCCTCCTAATGAAACCTTATCCGGACTTGCTACGAGAATGTAGTTCATGGCAGCTCCTTTTTAAAGTGGCGTAAATTATTATACAAAAAGATCGATTGATCATCAAAACATTTCTAGGGTCTATAAACCCCTTGGCCCGAACAGGTTAAAAAATTTCTATATAAATTCCCCGAAAAAAAGTATTATCTGACATGGAAGAAGATAAATTCAGATGGCATTGTTCCTACTGCGGGCATAAATTCTCATTTAATGAACTTAAACAAATTATGGATTTTCAGAACTCTCAATGCCCAGATTGCGGAATGCCCGTCGGAACACCCTCCGAACGGGAATCTCTTAAAGATATGTTTAGCAGCCAGAGAAAGGATCCAGGAAATTTATGAACAGCGACGCAGATTTTGAAAAATTCATAGATGGTGACGATGATCCTGATCCACCTCAATGCCATGTATCTGCAATAGAAATACCTATGTTGATCAGCCGAATTTTAGCAAAAAAAAGTCGTTTGATCAACGATCTTATGGCTAATGCTATCAAAGCCTATTCAGAAGCAGCTACCCCAAGCTTGAAAAATAGCATGGAACTCTATTTAAACAAGCTGACAGAACAATCCATGCTTATGTTTCATCAGTATGATTATCTTCTTATGGCCTGTGAATTAGAAATTGGAGAAAAAGATGGACCTCAACCTACCTGAGATTGTCAGCAAGCTTATGGAGGCCCGTAAGGCCTATTACAATGATGCCAAGCCTATCATGTCGGACATGGAATATGATAAGCTGGAAGAACTCCTTCGTTTTCATGATAAAGACCACCCCTATTTTGAAAAAATAGGCCATCCCCCTTCAGATAACTGGAAAAAATCCAGTCATAACATACCTATGGGAAGCCTCGATAAAGTAAACTCTATTGAGGAATTTCAGAAATGGGCAGAAAAATACCCCGGAGAAAGACTCATTCTGCAGCCAAAACTCGATGGGGCCAGTCTCTCCTTGGACTACGAAGAATCAGTTTTCGTCAAAGCCATTACCCGCGGGGATGGTATAAATGGGGAAGACATTAGCAATAACGTAAGACTCATGAAAAATTTCCAAGAAAAACTCTTTGTTGCGGCTGAAGAGTTCACAGGATCAATTCGATGCGAGATCCTGCTCAGCAAGGAAGCTTTTGAAAAGATCAACCAGACCCTGCCTGAGGGGGATAAATATTCAAACCCAAGGAATGCTGCTGCGGGCATCTGTCGGGGATTGGATGGAACTTATTGCCGGTATCTGGAACTTATTGCCTATAACCTTACCGAACCCCTGGATGAAGACGCAAAAATAGAACGCCTTGAATCTTTAGGGGTTCAATCAGTTGAAGGACCTATAGGGGATGCCAATGACATGATAAAGGGGTTTGAGAAGTTCAAAACGATACGGGACAAATTTAAAGTCAATCTGGATGGGGCAGTTATAAAGGTTTGCTCGCATGAAATCCAGGAAAAAATGGGTATGGCCAAGAACAAACCTCGGGCCCAGATAGCTTGGAAATTTGATCCTCCTGGAGCTGCTACCATATTTCTTGAAGAAAGTTGGAATGTTGGTCGGACTGGAGTTGTGACACCATTAGCTAATCTCAAGCCAATTGAAATCGATGGGTCAATAATCTCCAAAGCCACGCTGCATAACATAGCTGAGATTGAAAGACTGGGAATTGGCCGCGGTGACATTGTGATGGTTATCAAAGCGAACGATATTATCCCGATTATAGAGTCAATTATTGAGCATAAAGGCCAGCCAATTCAAATTCTCACGCATTGCCCTAGTTGTGGCTCTGAACTAATCAATGATAAGATCAAACTTAGGTGTCCTTCTGATGAATGTCCTCGAAAGCAGCTTAATAGGATCCTCAATTGGATTAAAGTGACCAAAATTGATCAGCTGGGAGAGAGTATCATTACGAAGCTCAATGAAATTGGAAAGATAAAAAGGATTGCTGATATTTACAGCTTGAGCAGAGAAGACATCAGCAATCTTGAAGGCTGGGGGGAATCTTCCGCGGATAAAATCATCTCGAATATTGACAGCAGTCGGAAGATTCCTTCCCAAATTTTTTTAGCTGCTGTAGGAATTCCTGGTATATCAGAAAGTACTTCCCGGGATCTTTTAATCAATTATCAATCAATTCCAGCTTTGTTCAATTTGACCGTGGATAGCCTGAAACAACTTAAAGGTTTTTCGGATATTTCTTCCGAAAAGGTCGTTTCAGGTTTACAGAAATATCAGCAGGAGATTACAGAACTTCTGGGTATTTTGACGATAACTGAAACGGATAAACAGGGTGGGCCTCTATCAGGTATGTCTTTTTGTTTCACGGGTGCGATGAGTCAGCCCAGGTCATTCTATCAGGACATAGTGACAAAGAATGGCGGAAAAAACAGTTCGACAGTAGGAAAGGATCTTACGTATCTTGTATGCAATGAGGATAAGGGTTCCAGTAAATCTATAAAGGCTACAAAATATGGCGTGAAGGTGATTACGGAGCAGGAATTTATAACCTTAGTAGGAGTAGAGGTGCCCCCCGCTAAGGAAAAAATTAACAGTTTCAACCTATTTGAGTAAGGAAATTTATGAAGTTTTTCCCGGTTATGACAGTGATTTTACTTCTTGTAATAGTCTTGGGAGTCATTTTTTTCTTGGATTATCAGGAAAAAAATCAGAAAACCATTACAACCCTTAAAGGAGAAATATCAAAGCATATTGATGGGTGCAATGTATATATTCTAAAAGAAAAAAGAATAAAGTGCATGACGAAGACACTTATGGTAATTTATGGAATATCTAAATGGGAGGCCCATTATTATTCCGTCATATTTGATGACTTCTCCCAGGAGTTTCAGATACCCTGGGAAATCTATCCGTCTATAGTAAGAATCGAATCCAATTTCAAATGTAATTTGGTCTCGCCCAAAGGGGCCAAGGGTCTGATGCAAATCCTTGAATCCACAGGTAAAGATGTAGCGAATAGGCTTCAAATCAGTTATGTAGAACAAGCTACTTTGTGGAATGTTATTTTGAACGCGGTTTTAGGTTGTCAGTATCTCTCTGAAAACATAAAACGAACAGGATTAGTGAGCGGAGTTAAATCCTATTTAGGTGGGCCGGCATTTAATGTGTCTGTACAAAAAGACGAAGAAATCAATAAATATGTTACGGAATATAAGACCTCTGTTTGGAAGGAGTACAAAAATTTGGGGTACATTTACAGGGGAATAGTCAGTGAATTGGGGGAAAATTATGCTGAAATTCACCCCATATCATATTCCGATTCTATCCAAATAGAGATTGAACTTTTCTCTCCTTCGGATTCTTTGACTAAAGGAGCAAAATGATGCCTGATTCAAGTTCCAAATTCAGCTTCGAGATTCCGACCTCCCTAGGCGATATCCTGATCCAATGGAGTCGTAAAGCCTCACCTACCCTGTCTGAGGATGTAAATGAAAAGAAGTATTCAGAGGCTTTCATGGCCCTTTTTGGCCTATATGCAAAATATCATGAGGAATTATCCGACGAGGATTTTGCCAGGATTTTCAAATTTTTCAGGGAATCAGGGATAGCAAAACGACTTGGGCCGGAAGCTCCGATAGCTGTACGATATGCAAAAGTGGGGCTGAATCTATGAGCCATTGTTTAACCTGCGGGACTAATCATGAAGGAAATTGTCCTCCTGAAGCTTTCAGGATTATAGCATGCTCTTGCGGAAATGAAACTCTTATGCCATGCGATGCATTGTTCATGGGAACTCAAGGAATGTGTTGTGGTCAATGCTCTAAGGATACAGATTGGTTGCCCCCAAAAATTCCAACTATTGAAGATATGCGACGGCATTGGAAGGATTATGCCCTATGATCGATTTTAATAAACCTTGTAAACATCCCCATTTCGTTTTTGAAGGTAGATATAGCCGAGAATTTTTAGAATCCATGGGATATAAAGAATTTATTCCACCACCGATCTTTAATGTGGTAACCGATCCTATAATGCCTTTAGAACCTATAAAGTTAGCTTATGAGTTGAATGTACTGAAAGAACCCGAAAAGAGAAAAGACGAGAATTAATTGGAAACGATACGGGGTGCAGTCGGGAAGGTCATATTTCATAATCAGGGCACCGGATTCAAGGTCCTAAAGATAAAAATGTCCGAAGGTCTCTATGCTACTGTTACAGGGGAATTTGGACCTGAGATTGTATCCGGAACAATAGCTGATTTTCACGGGGACTACAAGACCCACGCCAAATACGGGACCAGTTTCAAAGCTGCTTCATACACTATTTTCCATAATGCTGAAGAACTCGCCAGCATACGACTTTTCATAGATGCCATCGCCCCAAACATCGGACCCGAACGAGCTGACATGATCGTCGCTTATTTTGGTAAAGATGTTATAAACATCCTAGACAATAATCCTGAGCGTCTCTGTGAGGTCAGAGGAATTGGGGAAATATCGGCTGAGAGTTTATCTAAAGCCTGGAGAGATAATAGGACGAAATGGGAAGCCTCCCGGGAAGAATATTCCTTAAGGGCTTTTTTGAATTCTCTGGGCATCAAAGAACGTCGGGTTAAAAAAATTATCAACTCCTTGGGAGGTAATTTCCAGGCAGAGCTCACCATAAGGGACAATCCCTATATTCTTACTCAGATAGATGGATTTGGCTTTTCCACGGCTGATTTCATAGCAAGAAAATTAGGGGTTCCTGAGGAATCCTCCCAAAGACTCAAAGCTTTCCTGTATTATGCCCTGAATGTAATTTGTCCCTCTAACGGGCATCTATTTCTAACGGTCACGGAATTGTTGGAGAAAATTCAGGAATATTGTACCGACACAGGAACGAAATTTCTTGGGGTATCTATTCTTGAGGTAGAGAAAGTTCAGGAGCAGATAGACTTACTAGTCAAAGAAAAATTAGTGGCTCAGGACAATGATTCTATTTATTCAAATATATGCCTGATGCACGAGCAACAATCGGCTGTCCTTTTAAGCAATATAATGGAGACTCCTTCTGATTTAATCTTCATAACAAAAGATTATGTAGATGATCATATTGCAATTTTTGAAAGGGAATCCGGATTCACATTGAGTGATGAGCAAAGAAAAGCCCTTCATTATTTCATAGAGTATAAAGTCTTCATTATTACTGGCGCTCCCGGTACGGGCAAGACGGCTATATTAAGAGCCATTGTAGACCTCATAAAAAAGCTCAAATTGAATCTTACCTGCATGACCCCCACAGGTATATCGGCTAAAAAATTAGCGGTCACTATTGAATATGAGGCTTCTACTATACACCGTCAGTTAGGGTTCAGGGGTAATGAGTGGGTATATGGTCAGGATAATAAATACTGGACTGATGTGGTCGTCATTGATGAGACTAGTATGGTCGAGCAGGATACTTTTTACCATCTTCTCTCGGCTCTGAACAACAGAGTGCATATTATCTTTGTAGGAGATGATAACCAGCTCCCTTCAGTAGGGGCCGGAAATGTCCTTAAAGAACTTATCAGCTGCCAGCAAATACCTACTGTACGACTTGAACAGATTTTCAGACAGGAGGAGGCTTCGGATATCATCAAGGTTGCCCATAAGATCAAAAATGGTGATACAGACTTAAGTTTATTCAAATCAGATCCAAAAGCAGACGTCTTTTTTATTCGGGAGAATGATGTATCTGTCCTTGAAAGTTACATCATAAAAATAGTCCAAAAATTCAAGGATGAAAAAAGAAGTTTTCAGATTATTACACCTCGAAACGAGGGCCCTTTAAGTGTGAAAGTTTTGAATGAACTATTGCAGGGTGTCCTTAATCCTCCCGCGGAAAATCTTGAAGAGATGAAATGTTTTGATTTCATTCTTCGAAAGGGGGACCGAATAAAGGTTAAAAAGAATGATTATGAAAATCTTATTTTTAATGGAGACATCGGGAAAGTCACCAGTATAAGTGGAGGTTACGTAAGCATTCTTATTGATGAGCGAATCATACAGTTGACTTTGGATGAGGTTGAGGAAAAAATAAAATTGGCGTACACTGTTTCAGTTCATAGCTTTCAGGGGTTAGAATATCCTATTATCATTCTCCCCTTTATCAGACAATTTGGGAGAATGCTTCTGCAGAGAAACCTTCTTTATACGGCCATAACCCGAGCAAAAGAAAAAGTCATAGTACTGGGACATGGATCTGCTTTAGAGCAGGCCATCAATAATGCCTCAGTATCCAAAAGAAATACTCGTTTAGGAGAAAGAATTGAAAAATGCTTACAGATGAAGAGAAACGGTTCTTCCTCTACACAGCTGATGGAGCCCGAGGATTATCCGGATGCCCCACAAAACATGGAGCTGTCCTCACCCGAAGAGGTAGAATCCTGTCCCACGGACATAATCGCAGACTAATCCCCGATAAAGACTGGGAAGTGTCTGCAATTTATGACGCCATCTTCAGCGCCAGAGATATTGATCTTACAGGATCCATGATATTTTCTACCTATTTTCCGTCCCTCGATGAGATGAAATTAATCCTGGCTGTAGGCATAAGTGACCTGTATTTTACAGGAAAAATTGATCATCCTGATACAGTCTACCTGTTAAATTCTTTAGAGAACTCTCCTAATCGATTGGAAACTCACAAGTTAGAACTGCAACAAAAACTTTAATAATCTCTAAAGATTTTGATATTATATACCATGGAAGATAAAAGCAAAATATTTGATAGGTTATTAGAGATCAAAGTTAAGGTTGATATCCCTGATATACCAACCCCTCAGTATATCAATGAAAAAATATGGGAATTTCATCGGTATATTGAGGAAATCGAATCTTTTTATATAAAAGTCAGCAAAGAGATATCAGTTCTTCAGCAAGCTTTAAATAATTCTCAGGCTGAATATGAAGCGAAAAAAGAAACTTTGCTTCTAAAAGATGACATTCAAATTATGCCGGCATTCGGGGACAGAGAAGCAAAGGCCAATTCTCTTCTTCGATTGGAAACGGAAAAAATCAAAAGTTATCATAATGAGCTAGTTGACCTTAATAATCTTCTAAAAGCAATAAACCTCAAAAACAAAAATCTCAATAGGGCCAGTGGAGACATTAAAACTAGTGTTCGAGTTCTGGAATCCCAATTAAAAATGAGCTCTGGACAGGGGATGTCCTCTACCCTAAGGGGTCTCAACGAAGAAATGTCTAAGGCCATAACTGCAAATGTGTTTGATGATGCAGGTACGAAAGAAGATCAAGCACAAGTAGTTGATCCAACCTCTAAGATTAATGTAGAAGATTTACTTGTTAAACCGGAAGAATCAGTAATAATCCCGCCCGATGAATCTTTAAAAGAAGAATTAGAAGAATCTGGGCTTGTCGTTGAGGATGAAAATCCCCTTTATGATGAAACAAAAAATATTGATCCGCTCCTTCTTGAATCAGATGGGGCAGTAATTGATATAGATAAAATGATAGATTTTTCTGGAGCCAGGAAAGAAGAAGGAGGTAATCCTGCTCCTGCACAAGATGAACCACCCAAAAAAGAGATGGACAACTCCCCTATAAAGGGGACTGAGTTGAACCATCAAAATAAGATCGGAATCGACCTCAACAGTTTTTTGGATTCACTTAACCTTTAACTAATAGGAGTCGGCAATGGCAGACACAATCGAAACCTTTGGCTTTGAGAATGAAGACATCAAAGGTAGTCTTTATGAGAAGTACAAAGGTAAAAAGGGTGAGACCCACCGTGGCGGAATCATCTACACGGATCCTAAGGCCATGTTCGTAGGTTCCAAAGTTCACTACAAAGACAAGTTTTTTCTCTGCAAAAAGGGGAAATGCTGTGAATCCCTGGGGCCGTCAAAATGGCGTGTTGGTGCCGTGCTAGTGAAGTATTCCACGGACAAGCAGGGCAACCCCAAGAAGCCTTTCGGTTTCGACCTCCTTCCATGGGTATTTGGTGAGCAGACCTACGTTAAACTCAAGAATGTGAACAGTGAATTTCCACTGGCGAATCATGACATCAAGATCTCTTGCGAGAACGAAGATTATCAGACTCTGAGCATCACTCCATGCAATGAGTCGATCTGGACCCGTGAGGAGATCAAAGCATCAATTCTCGATCAGGCTAAGCCCATTTGGGAGTACCTGAAGAGAGCTATCGCCAGTGATCTCAGTGTCGAAGAGATCAACGATCTGCTGGGCATTCCTTCAGCAGCAAGCGCAGATCCTTCTTCGAAACTGAATCTTGATGACGTTCTCGACAAGATTTAATAATCTACTAAGAGGGAATCCAAAAGATTTCCTCTTATTTTCCAAAATAGCATGCCGAAACTAGCAGGCTTTGATCCCTCTGTAACGCATATAGGTTGGGTTATTATTGACGAGGATAATACAGGTAAAGCCGCGGTTCTTGAAGCCGGCACTTTTCAAACGAGTCCCAAAGACGGATTATTAGTCCAACGATTACTCATGCAACAGGAACGAGTCAAACAGTTGCTTATAAGTAGGAAAATTGATTTTGTTTCCATGGAGGCCCCCGTTCTGCAGGAACATAGTACCGAAATGCTTTTTGCTTTAAACCAGTTCCTTCATCAAGTCTTTCTGGATCTGAAAATTTTCATGATCCATCTCCAACCCTCAACGCTTAAAAAGTATGCATATCCGAACATGGATCCTGATGAAGTGACCAAACAGCATATGACACATCAGGCCAAAAAAGAATTAGGCATGATAGGAAAGCGTTTTTCAGAACATGTTGCCGATGCTTATTTCGCCGGCAAGATAGGATTGAAATTCTATCAATGGTACTTTCAACACAAATTCAAAGACGAAGATCTATCAGAACATGAACGCACGATATTTTGTGGAAAGTATACTTTTGTAAAAGGGGAGAAAAAAGGTCTAACAGAATATACTGGAATAATATACCGGGAGAATGAGCGGTTTTTTGATTACAGAAAACAGACCCAGGATTCACAAGAAATACAAAAGGAGATCCAAAATGGCGGACAAAATTTTAACGCCGGAAGAATTTTATAAAAAGGTGTCCAAAGAGGACCGTGAGAATATAATCAATCTTAAAGACCGAAAACCTATCGAATTCATTCCAACCGGTTCCTGGGTTCTCAATAAACTCGTTGGGGATGGGACTATGACAGACAAACCTGGAGGTCATCCCCGCGGGCATATCACCGAAGTTTTCGGGGATGAATCATCCGGCAAAACTACTTTTGCTTTGGCAGCCTGTAAGCAAGCTCAAGACATGGGGGGTATTGCTGTCTTCATCGATTTTGAGGCTACCTTCCATCACCTATATGCTGAAAAACTTGGAGTTGATCTGGATAAGACTAAGTTCATGCTTATCCAACCCAAAACCTTTCAGGAAGGTGCTAAATGGATCAAGAGCGCCTTTACCATGAAACCCCTTATCATTGTGGTTGATAGCGTAGCGGCCATGACTCCAAGAGAGGTCCTTGAAGGGGCTATTGATGAAGGCAGTCGTATTGGACTTCAAGCCCAACTAATGTCCGCCATGTTAGGCCACCTTTCAAAATTCATCAAAGAAAGCAATACCTGTCTGCTTTTTACTAACCAGCTTCGTAAGGTTATCAAAAAGAGCCAATATGAAACTGGTCCGGATGAAGAATCATCTGGCGGTATGGCCCTGAAATTCTATTCTTCTGTTCGATGGAAACTGAAAAAAAGCACAGTAGAAAAGATCAATGTAAAAAGCCCTATCACCGGTAAGGCTGATAAAGAACCCGTGAACGTTATGATCAAGGCTACTGTTGTAAAAAATAAAATCGACAAACCTTGGAAATCTGCTCCGGTATACATCCGATTTGGGGAAGGATTCGATAACATTCTTTCTATCATCGAGCTTGCCGTTAATACCAATGTCATCAAGAAATCCGGAGCCTTTTTTACCTTCACCCAGGGTTCCGAAACCCTTATTAAAGCTCAGGGCAAAGAACAGCTCTGGAAAGCTCTCAATGAAAATGGGGAACTTTTCACGAAATTGAGCAATAGCCTGACTATTCGAGAGGATGAGCAGATCAAGGAAGAGTATGCTGATATGGATCAGAATGGAGATGAGATGGATGACCTCCTATCAAATGTCTCCACAACATTCATAGAGAAACAGCAGATCAAAAAAGGCAAAGAAAAAGACTCATGACACATATCACCGTAAAAGATTTTCAGAGTATAGGATCTATAGATTTCAATATAGAGGGTTTCACCGTTATTGTTGGAAAGAACAATATAGGTAAAAGCGCTGTTATTCGAGCTATTGATGCTGCTCTGACAAATCAAATTGGTGATCAGTACATTCGACATGGCCAGAAATCTACTGAGGTTTCGATTGAACGGGATACTCTCTCCATTCAATGGAAAAAAGGGGACAAAAGTCGATATACCATTAATGGAGAGAGTTTTACCAATCTCAATAGAGCTATCCCAAAGCCCATGATTGAAGCCGGTTTTGGTACCATGGAAATTGATGAGCAAAAAATCAACCCTTTAATAGCCCATCAATTCGAACCTCTATTCCTTCTGGATAAACGCGGCTCCGTTATCACTGAAGTCCTATCAGCTATCTATAACCTCAATCGATATAGCACGGCCGATGATCTCTGTCAAAAAGATTTGAAGTCCCGTAAAGGTATCTTAAAGACACGGGAACTCGATATCAAAGCCCTTCAGGCTAAAATAGAGCAATTCAAAGACTTTGATGAAATCAAAGCTACCGTCGAAAAATTGGCTGAAGAAGAAAAATCTTGTGATGAATTGAAAGGGGAGATAGCAGAACTACAGGCCTTTGAGATCTCCCTTAATGACCTGGTTCAATCTATCAAAATTCTGAAACCTATTGAATCCGTTAAAGTTCCTCAATATGAGGCTTGTGAAAAATTACAGACTGAATATTCTTGGCTTCAGGAACGTGAACAATCCCTCAATAATCTGACTAATTTGGTAGATAATCTGAAACCTATTGAATCCCTCAGTATTCCGGACCAGGCAATATGCGATGGGTTAATTACCGAACATACCTGGTTACGAACAAAAGAGCAGGAACTGAACTCTTTAATAAAGACCACTAATGAATTCAAATTGGTGGAGTCAATCAAAATACCAGAGATAACGGATATCGAATCTCTTTTTGAAGCCTGGACCTATTTGGAATCCCTTGAATATTCTGTAGGAAAATTTTCTCAGGGCATAGATTCGTTGACTAAGTTAATTGAGTATTTACGGACCTTAGATATAGAACAAATTACCCGTGATATAGAAAGTCAGATTAAAGAATACGAACAAGTTTCGGTTATAGAAAGGGATTTTCTTGCCATAGCAACCTCAGCAAAAGGATCCCGGGAGGAGCTTAAAATCTTGGCCAATTCCCTTGAATCCAAACAGACTGAGTTGGCGTCCTTCAAAGTATGCCCAACATGTGAAAGATCATTGTGACGGATTTCATATTCATAACTGGCAGTGACCTTCATATCAGTGATAATGGCCCTCATGCCCGTTTGGATGACTTCAAAACCACCATGCTTTATAAACTCAGCCAGATGAGAATGGCCTGTTCCAAGCTCAAAGCCGATGCAGTTCTTTTCGCTGGAGATCTCTATAATTTAAAAACCCCCACAAGAAACAGTCATAGATTAAACCAAGAACTTATAAAGGAATTCAAACAATTCCCTTGCCCCATATACTTGATTGAGGGGAATCATGATCTGACAGCAAACAAACTCGAAAGCCTGGAGGAACAGCCATTGGGTGTCCTGTTTGCAGATCACACTTTAACCCAGCTTCGATCTAAGGTTATTGAAAAAAATGGGCACAAAATATCCCTTATTGGGATTCCTTATACAGACTATTTCGGCCCGGAAAAACTCCATATTGAGCGAGAAAAAGATATTACGGTCCAGATTTGTCTGTTGCATATATATGCAGGTAGAACATCGGGAAATCTATTTCAGGATAAAATATATGGATATGATGAACTAAAAAATTTGCCCCCGGATATATTCGTCTTAGGTCATTACCATATAGATCAGGGTATTTATGAACTTGAGGGGAAGCATTTCGTTAATATAGGATCTATGAGCCGCGGAACGATAGCTGATGAGGACATAGCTCATCATCCTCAGATAGGATTCATTAAAATCAGCATAGACGATGATAACAAGGTCACAAAAATCCTTCAATCCATTAAGCTAAAAGTTCGGCCGGCGGCTGAGATTTTTGATCTGGAAAAAAAGGACGATCTGAAAAAAGAGAAACAGGAAATCCAGGAATTCGTTGAGAAGCTTGCTAATGAACAGCTTAAGAAGAAAGATGAACCTATAAAGAGCATTGAAGAGATCATCGATTCCATGGATATTGCCAAGGCAGTCAGAGATAAGGTCATGTGGTACATCAACGAAGCCACACCAAAATGAAAATTACCTATCATTCTTGGAAAACTTTTTCTGAATGCCCAAAAAAGCATAATCTGGAATATGTTCAGAAACAGCCCTCTTTGGTGCCTATAAATGAATATCATACTCTTTATGGAAAATTAGTTGAGATGTTCTTTGAAATGTTTTGTAATATATGGAGACACGAGACTTCCTATATGCCCCCAGATATGATCCGAAATAAATTGACGCTTCTATACGACCAGATCCTGCAAAATAGTACCGTCAAATGGTCCGGCATAGGGATACATCATACTAAAGATGAAATTTTTGAGCAGGCTTTTCATGATGTATGTATCATCATGGATTCCCATAATCAGAACTATTTCCTTAATACCCGCTCCGAAGTAACCATAACTGTCGATCTCAAAAATGATAACCGGTTAGAGGGTCGAATAGATTTCATTCATAAAAGTCCTATAGGGAATGACATCAGTATTTTTGATGGAAAGGGTACGGACAAAATAGGGAAGAATATCAGTAACAATCAGCTCCTATTCTATGCAATGCTATATTATTTCAGGTATAATGTCCTCCCAGTAGAATTAGGGTTTTTTTATTTCAAGCATAATTCCTATGTTCCTATTTTCTTTAACGATATGGTTCTTAATGAATTCAGGTCCAAATTAGCCCTGGATATAAAACTTATGGTGACTCCTGAGGCTTGCGATAGGGCCACACCTTCATATAAAGCCTGCAGATATTGCAAATATCAGCCGGGGTGTCAGGAGTATATAACAGCTAAGGTGAGCCGTGCCAAGAAATCAAAGATAGATGACATGGGGGATGGAATAATAAATTTCGGCTTTTAAACTGGAGTTAAAATTTATGACTGAGGCACAAAGATTTACGACATTGAAAAGTGATATTCAAACCATCAAGGATCAAAAGATTCGAATTGAGGAACGTTTCAAAAGAGAAAAAGAGCAGCTTGAAAAACTCCTCAATGAGATCCAAACCAAAGGTTATGATCCGAAAAAGCTTACCGAGATTCGGCAAGAAAAAGAGAATCTTCTAAAGACCAAATTGGGTGAGTTGGAAAAGAATATTAAAGAGGCTCAAGATAAACTGAGTAAAATTGAGGTGGCTTAAAAAATGGTTGACATCCAGATAAAAACCTCAGACCTGAAAAAAGCTCTCTCCATAGCCTCCTTGGCCATTGGGGACAATCCGGATACTGTTGAGGGCCAGGCTTTGTTCATCATCAAAAATGACAAAGTCTTCATCCAAGCTACAAATAAGGACAAACTTGCGGCCTCTTATTTTCCACTTATAGATTCTTCTGTTGAAGCAGAATGCAGTTTCACAACAGACCCCAAAAAACTTCAAGCGGTACTAAGTAAGTCCGATGAAGATTTAATCAAGATTCAGCATAATCAGGAACGAAATACGCTTAATGTATTTGCGTCAGAGGATAAAGAAGCCTATATATCTTTCCCCTCAATGAATCCTGATGATTTTTTGAAAATCAATGAGGAACTCTCGATAGCTCTGAGTGTCAAAACAATTGATACGACCATATTAACGACTGGTATAAGATTCATCTTAGGATTTCTTCCTAATGACGAAAAAAGCAAAAAATATTCAAATCTTTATATTGATAAAGGAATCCTATATGGTTCCAATGGAGCTAATAAGGTAGGAGCCTTTTCCAGTTCTGATCTTGAGGGGATAACAGACCTCAATATCAGAAGATCCATGCTCATGCCAACAGCCAGCTTCATTGATAAAATCGGCTCTTCTGAGATAGTCCTGAAACATTCAAGCAAAAATATAATAGTCTCCTCTCCGGATGGTTTCCATTCCTTTGGATTTCGCAAATCCATCCTGGAAATGCCAAAACTTCCCATATCAATAATGGTCCCAGATGCTAATGGAATCAATATAGACCGCCAACTCCTACTCAAAAAGATCACCCGATTAGGAATTACATCAAGGGATGAGTTAGGGTTGAAATTATCCGTTACAGGTGAGGTTCTCTCAATAAAAACAATGGCTGAGAGGGAGTCTTTTGAAAGGATAGCCTGTACTCGAGTTTGTGGAGAACAACCCTTTGAGTTTCTTCTTGAGTGCAAAAGATTCAAGGTAATCCTAACCATGTTCCAATCAGATTTTGTGAATCTCTATGTAGACAAGACTCGATGCACGGTCTATAACAATGGGGATTTCATTGTAGAGGAAGAGGGAAAAGATCCGGTAAAGAAACCTTTCATCGAGGTAGGCGTTGTTACCTTGGCAAGGCCTGAGAGATGAATTTAAGTGATCTTCAGAAAAAAGTCTATCAGTTAGATGGCTATTATAAAGCTTTAAGAAGCGAGGAACAGGAGCATTTATCTGAAATTGATGCTTTAAAAAAAGAGATTGATCTTCTAACCAAGACCAGTGCCGTTCTAAAACATCTTCTCGATACGATGGTAAAGGATGAAATCAATAAGATGGCTGGCTTAATAACCTATGGCCTTAAGACCATCTTCAATGATCAAAATTTGACTTTCATTCCCAAGATAGTAAAAAAGAATGAGAAAATGCATATTGAGCTAAAAACTCTCAACAAGGGCGTAGAAGGGGACGTAGGATCTATTGGAGGTAGTGTGGCTATCATCGAAAGTTTTTTCTTGAGGCTCCTATGCTTATTAAAGAAAAAGTATGCCCGACTATTATTGCTGGATGAAACTTTTGCTGCGGTTGCTGAGGAATACATTGGTAATACCAGTAAACTTCTGAGTGAATTATCCAAAAAGCTGAATCTGGATATTTTATTGGTGACCCATCAGAGAGCTTTCCAGGATAATGCAGATCATGTGTATAAAGTCCGTGAATCGGATAAAGGACTATTAATGGAGTTACTTCGATGAGTGATACCGCCACGTTTATGCAAGTGGATCTCCCCAGTTTGTTTTATGGTGCCAAGAGTCATGAAGAATTCTTAGAAAGGGCATTAATAAAAAAATACGGGAAAAAATCAGATATATTCGGAAATTTGAAAGACAAGACATCAAAGCCCTATGAAGTTCCAAAGGTAAAAGTGGATTTCGAAAAAATATGGAACTATTTCAGTGGCCGGGATGCTGAATTTCTTACCGAAGCTATTGTGTATATGATTAAAGGTCAAGAATTTGATAACGCAAAATTTGAAGCCAAGATCAAAAGTATTGGATATCGGACCAAAGTAAAAAACATAGTTCGTATCGTTAAAAGAGATGAGATTTTCTTTCAGCAGGCAAATCACAATATTCAAATAGCCGTAGATTGCCTTGATAAATTAACATCTTTTAATAAATGGATTCTATTCTCAGGTAATGGAGATTTTGTAGATTTGTGCAAATATCTCAGGCAGAAGAGAAAGAAAATAGAAATATGGAGTTTCAAAGAAGGTTTAAGCACGAATCTCGTTCCCTATGCTGATCATATCAATATAATCGGGGATGAATTCTTGTATAAAACCCCCAATGTGAGCGTATTTGGCTTCAATCGGGATATCTCCACATGAGAAATACTAGGGCCATATATCAAAAATTGCGAGAGGTGAAATATCTTCATCTGACTAAACTCTATAAAAAATACCTTAAAAAGACACCAGAAAATTGCACCTATAATAGAGTCTATAAATTCATGTCAGATGGATCCGAGCATGAAATACGCCTCTGTATGCTACATCAACCGGAATTAAAAATTGAGGCAGGAGTCTATCCCCATCTTGTCGATGTCTGCCAAGAATTGAATCATTGTATCAATTGCAATGCTTTCGTCCTAAAATATTCCAAAGAGGATATCAAGAAATTACTTGAGGAAGAGTATAACGATAAGAAATTAAAAGAGAGAAAATATCCGGATGTATGTGCTTTGGAATGGGTTTTGGAGCAATCTGTAATAGGAACTCCCCCCTTTACTATCTTCCAAAAGATTTATTATATGGTCAAACGATTTTTATTCAATAATAAAATTATTTAAGAGGAATACCCTTATGAGTATCACAAAAGCTGATCTCTGTCAAAGAGTTGCAAAAAAAGGGAAATACAAGCCAGTCAAAAATATCAAAAGCATTGTAGAACTCTTCCTTGAGGAAATAATCCTTGCAACCGCCGCTGGTGAAAGGATCGAAATCCGCGGTTTTGGATGTTTCAGTGTAAAAAAACGGCAGGCCAGAATTGCTCGTAATCCTCGAACAGGAGAGACTGTACCCATTCCAGAATATACCAAACCCCTATTCAAATTTTCAGATCAAGCCCTGAAAAAATTCAATGAAATCTCGAAACAACCTGAGAAAGTCAATACCTAACCTTCTTTATTAACAGTCTTTTACGCTCCCCAAGCCCTTTTTATAATAATCTTCTTATATTTATTGCTTTTGCAGTCATATACGGACTGGTTCAAGCAATATTCTAAAAAGGGCTATGTTTATGCAAGTCACAGTTGAAGGTTGTACATCGATATGCATCCATGCACTTCAGAAGTCTATTCGTAAATTAATTGAAAGGGATCATCCCCAACCGACTATTGAGGAGCTCTATGATTACACCAAAGAGGAGCTCCTAAAATTTGCTGTCAATGGTCAGACTTTTCAGTATGCCTCCATGAAAAATCATTTAGGAGGATACCGATGGTTTTTCCTTTGCCCTAAATGTACGAATCAAGCAAGTAAACTTTTCCTGCCTCCAGAAGGATCTAGGAATAAGGAGCAAAAGTATCTATGTAAGAGCTGTCATAAGCTGAAGAATCAATCTGCTCTCATGGGGCAGAATAACATGTATCGACTTGTTACCAGGCCTTTAAAGAGGATGAAAGAGATTGAGGATAAGATCAGCAAGGGTCATCTGAAACAGGAGAAAGTACAGGAGCTGATCAATGAATATGAGGGCATTGAAAAGCAGCTCAAGGAATCTCCGGAGTATCGGCTATATTCCTTTAAGAAAAAGCATGGACTGGTGACCTGATAATCTATTAATTGGGTCTAAAAGATTCATGGAAAAGGTTGCCATTCGATTAAGATTCAAACCCCCTAAGAGACGAACACCTAGCCAAAGATTAAAAGCTCGTCTTTATTATCGTAAAAATAGGGCTAAGATTAGGGTACAACGACGTCGTTATCTGAGAACTCATAGAAGCATAATAAAACACCGCAAAATGTTCATGCGTTTTAAACCTACATGGTTTAAGAAGCCCTCACACTCAAAAGCCCCGAAACCCCCTCATGTTGCGCCACACCATAAAAAGTTTAAGCTCAGCATACCTAAATTCTTGAGAATTAAGAAAATACCTCATCTTAAGCCTATAAAAAGAATACATTCCTCAGAATAAACCTTGGGCGGCCACAAAAATACTGGATATTTTTCCCTCATAATTTGGTATTTTTCTATTGTTTTGGCTAAATTTTCGGTATAATAAGTTTGAGGGAGAAAATTATCCTATGAATATGACCGCTTCGTGGTACAGAACTGATGTGAAGTCAAAAGATAATTTGATGTGGACTGATAAGGAACGTAAAATGATCCTTGATCTTCGACATCAAAAACAAAGCTCACAAGAGATTGCTCACATGTTTGGTGTCAGTCTCACAATCATCTATAACCAAACCAGGTTGGCCCGCCGAAGAATAATGAAACAATGTTTTCAATGTGGGCATACTCTTACAGAAGATGAACAATCTGATAATGTCGACAGATTCATAAAAATCTGTACCAACTGCAGGGCAAGTCTAAAAGAATATAAAAGAGAACGACGAGAACAATTTCTTAAAAAGGGCATTTGTGGCTACTGTGAAAAAAAGCCTGTAGTCCCACAAAAGTCGGCTTGTTCAAAATGTTTATCAGCCACATATAGACGAAGAATCCAGAAAGGAATCTGTGGTAATTGTGGCCGGAATCCTGTGCGAAAAAAGGGAAAATCTTTATGTGAAACTTGCACGAAAAATTTCAGAATTTATGGGCGCATCTACAGAAAGAATCATCATGCTAAACAACTGGGATAATCTTCAGCACATCAATATAAACATGGAACATGCCCCCTGTAATACTTGTGGGGCTGATATAGCTGACATCGTTAATATCAAATATGATGGAGAGGCCATATCAACCCCATCTTATCGGCAAGAATTATGTGTCTGTCGCTCTTGTGGCCAATTTTTTGTTCTTCATTATGATATTTTTGACATTGCCGGCCATATTTTTTCGAGGGTATTTACTGAGGATGCTAATAACCCTAAATTCAATTGGACGGATCTTTTAACAGATGAGCAAAAGGATAAGATATCGAAACATCTTGAATCTTGTGATATCTGCATAAATCGAATATCAAAACAGCAATTAAGGGATGCTTGGTTTGCCTCAATTATTCATACAACTACGGTGAAAGAAGTAGATAAATGAGTCGTGTCCGGATACAAGTTTTTATTGAGCCTGAGTTAAAGCCTATTATGAGGGCACAATCTAAGAAAAGCTCAGGATGTAGCCATCCGGTAATTGGATCTGAATCTTGGTATGCTCGACAGGCTATATTAGAAAAGTTAGAAAGAGATTTTCCGCAAGTTAAGAAAATTGAGTCAGTTAGAGACTTATTTGAAAGTGAAACTTTATAGATACACACACACGATACACACACGTGTGTATTTCGCACTACGTGGAGTTGTACGCAATTTGGCGATCTTTGAATTTATAGGCGGCGAAGACGACCCGAAAGCTATCTGATACGGTTGCAAGTAGTGGGTGTAAATGTAGATAGTAAACACCTGCGAATAGCTCGCCGCTGAACATTGTAGAAGATCGCCAAACAGCATACAACAAATGCAGTATGCCATGTGGGGCCTTATCGAATAAGATACGGATATATACGGCGGGTGAAGCCCCCGCAGGCCCCGCACAGCATACGTGTATCGGACGTTGTACAAAATTTAACCGCGTCTTGGAATTTATAGCCGGGGCGCAAGACAAGGAAAAGAAATGAAAGCCATTTCTAAACCATTAGCTGATTTTCAGCTGACCGAGAAATCGTTAATAGACGAACGTCGTTTTGGACTTATAGCTCGTTTGTGTCAAAAAGTGCTCCAGCTTCAACGGAAACATAAAAGAGATCTGTCTATAGTTTTGGACGACAAAAAGACCCGCAATGGGATGATCAGTTTTAATGTGTGGGAGATGGACGGACACATAGGCATTAATAAAGGCACGCTTCAGCTGGCTGTAATACATGTTGACAAGAATAATAATCCAGACGGTTTCATACATAAAGGCAAAGTCATAAAAGAAAGAGCGCCCCGGAGGAACATTAAGGAACGCGGTTAAACTTCGTACAACAAATGCATGGCGGGGAGTACCCCCAAATTTGGAGTACCAAACTTCGCCATGCATCGGACGTTGGTGGAAATAAACCGCGCTTGGAGGTTATAGGTGGCCGCAGATGAAGTGCTTCGATTTATGATACGGTGGTTTGCGCGACACGATACGCCGCCGACGGTTCGCCAGGTGTGGAAAGCGGCCACGAAAGCAGCGGAGGCGCGGTTTACATCCACCAACAAAGCAAGTGCGCCAGGCTGCAAGCGGTGTGGTGGTCGCGTGACTCATGGTGGTTATTGTGCATCGTGCCACGAATCGTATTACCCGTAGGCCCGGCGCACGTTGCCCGGACGTTGTGCGAAACCCTCCGAACTCTGGAGATTATAGGCGGGCGAAAGGAATCTGTGCCAATCGAATGTACGTTATTAGAAAAAGCGCCTTATCGGTTTGAGAAGTGTCCGAAATGTAACGAACCTTTTCCCGAATTCATGCGTGGTCAGGTTCAACGAGCACGGCGCTTTTTGTGGATACTTTGGAAACAGCCTTACTGCGCTGTGATTTGTCACAAGTGTAAACGTGTCATAGGCTGGGAGTCGCCCGCAGAATACTATGGTGGTTCGGCGGGCATCGCACAACAAACCAAGTGCGGCGCAAAGCCTAAATCGTGAGTACACGACTTCGCACTTTGTCAACCGTTGGTGTAAATTTGCTCGGCTTTTTGAATTATAGGCCGGGCGGGAGATAATATGTCACATCGTCTTTATTCAGATTGTCGGTGCTATAACAATTGTCCCGAAAAGGATTCGGCGGGTTGTCGCTATCGTCAAGCTGAAAATCAGGTCAAGGAGTTGTTGTTAGAACGTAAAGTTTTGCGTGATCCGGTGGCCGCCCGGCTGAACACTAAGGAAGCCGAGCAAACTCCCACCAACAACCAAAGGGTGGCGGCGCTCGTTGAAATATCGAAGTGGCTTGTCGATAACGATGTTAATACTTTATCCGTGGCCGATGTGGTGGAATTGATGGATCGCCTAAATGCCGCCGGTATTGAAGATTTAAAGCGGTAGCGGCGGCACTTCACCCTTTGGCGCACGTTGTATGCCATTTGCCAAGTTCGAGTTTTATAGTTTTTGTCCGGTGAAAGGTTGGTGTCTAAATGGAATGTAATCATGTTTGGAGGGATACGCCGCTTCCCACACCGAAAGGTTCTAAGGCCGATTTATTGGCTTCGATTGTCAGTAGTGGTTCCTCGGGGTGGTGGCTTCACGGCGAAGAATTTTCCATTGCACTTCATTTGATAGACGAAGGTCTTATTCGGTATTGTGACAAATGCGGCCCTCGTATGGCAGTTTTTGCGACGGCCAAAAAAGGATAATGTGGAAACTTGGCAAACAGCACACAACAGGGCCAGCACGAAACGGCGGCTGACAAGGGGTAGGGGTTTATAGGCCGCCGCATCGTGCGAGTGGCCCGGAACGTTGGCCGAAATGCCGCCCCGGCCATGTAAATAGGCGCGGCGAGGAGGAACTTTAGTGGACCAACAAACTATGGAAGAAGCACTCAAGCAGGCGCGCAGTCTGTTTTATCAAGCTGATGATACGGCCCGCGAGTGTATCAAATTTTCAGGCAACAGGCTTCGGGTATTGTTCCCGAGCAATTGTGGATTCGATCGAGTTTTATCAGATCTCAAGCGGGAGTTGCGCGCCTGGGATATCAACAAACAGTTGTGGAAGTCGCCGCGCTGACACTAAAGTCGGTGCGGCACAACGGCCAACACGGCAAGTATGCCAGCCGGAGTACCGGCCAGCACACGTTGCCGGGAACGTTATACGCAAGTTTGGCCAAGTCTATTTAATAGGAGGTTGGCGTGAATAAACAATCATTCGATATAGGTGAGAATGGAGTGACTCGATTAATGGCCGCTCTTGCCGCACAAGAGGTTCGGGATGTTCTCGAAGGTAAAGGTGATGTTGAATTGGCTAAGAAGTCGCTCCAACTATTGCTCGAAATAATCGCTGGTGCAGTTCCAAACGTGCCAACCTCTGACGCGAAGGAGTTGGCCAAACCAGCGCATAACAACGCAAGGGATGCCACCGCCGAACAAACTCGATGTGACACCTGTTATTATATGGTTCACGAAATAGATCCACTGCCGTGCAAGAGTTGTCGCACTATCAGGTCATTGTGGCGTTCGGCGGCAGCACCCGTTGCGTGAACGTTGTAAGAAATTCCAGTCGCCTTTTATGGTTATAGATAAAATGAAAAATATTTTTCTATTCATCTTTAGTGTTATTCAGGCTTTTTTCTTAACCTGTGCTTTAGGTGGTGTGGCGTACATAATTTTTCATTTTATATGGAAATATTGGTAGGCTCCTTCCACATCTTACAACAAGTGCATGTTGTAAAGGCTAAAGCCACATTTTGAAACAAAACGTCAACATGCACCAGACGTTGCCCGAAATGCCTTTATATAATAGGCCGGGCGCAAGAAAGGTTTTCTCTTTATGCAAGCATTAGTAACTTTCGATGATTCTTGGGACGAAGAGGCGATTCGAAACGCCTTTACCGATAACGAAAATATTGCCGGGGTTCGAACCGTCGAGATTGTTCAGTCGCATTGTGGTAAGTGCGCCCGGCAGGACACTAAGGAGCTGGGCACTACGGGCAACAAACAAAGTGCGCCATTAGTCTGCGATGGTTGCGGTAACGAGATGGACGAGGGCAACAAGGTCAATCTGTGTCACGATTGTTATAGCATGGTAGCCGACTAAAGGCGCACGTTTGTCAACCGTTGTATGCCATTGCCGCTTTAGCTTTTGATAGGCTGGCGGCGGGAGGTTAATCGAAAATGTTGTTTGAAACCGAGCGTCAATTAAATGTTCCGTGCGCCAATACGCTGTGTCAGTATCAAGGAAATTCAAGTTTTGATGCACACTGTATTTGCAGTTTAGTGAGTGGTGATCCGGCGCACTCCACATGCAAGCTGTATTTCCCTGTCGAACGGTCGCCAGCGGAACTGATGGAAGCGCGTCAACAGCACACAACAGAGCAAGCCGCGCCATGAGTACACAGCGGGCGTTGCTCGGGACGTTAGGCGAAATGCCTTTATATGGGAGGTTTTTATGCTCAGTGATGATATCGATGCCGTAGAAAATTATTTATGCACCCGTCGATATGCCGAGGGTATTACATCGTCATGGTACCGCATAAAAACGGCACTGGTGGAGTTGGGCACTACGCACAACAGCGCTATGGATGCAATGCAGCGCTTAACCGACAAGATGGCGACCGGTTGCGATTACGGAACATTTTACGGGTTCGCGCAGTCGATTATTAACGAGTACCGCGCTGCACGGCACCAGTAGCGCGAACCGTTGGAGGAAATATGCAACTTTCTGAAATATGTAAATGGGCAAAAGATTTCAGTATTGAGCTTAAAAGTGGCACTCCTCCTCTTGAAGTTGCTGTAGATCGTCATTACAGACTTGATCCTTTTACGCTAGCACGTTGGATTGATTTTATTCTTTTGCCCAAACTGGAGGAGGCGTTGCATACATCCTCCAACACGCAAAGTACAAAACGAAAAAAGGTTTCTAAAGTATAATTTTATTATAGTTTTTCGCTTCGTACATTTGCGAGACGTTGGGCGAAATGCCCGGTTCCTTTTAATTTATAGGGGGCGCACAAAATGGCACAGACTGTTGACTATCGGTACTTGGTTGCAGCCGAGAAGTTGTGGCAGATAATTGACAACATTGACACGCTCAGCGACATGGTTAAGCCGACAGACCTTCGCGGTTTCGTGGCTTTTTACAATGGCGTTATGAGTCGAGTTGGCGAGCGATTCAAAGTTCTGACCAGCAATGGGTATACTCTCAGGCTTCCTGAAGAGTGCGCCCTGAAGATTGTGGAGGGAACCGGGCGCATCGCCCAACAGCCGCAGGTTGAAAATGCGGCGGGTGCTTTGGTAGGGGTTTGATAGGCCGCATCATCAACCGTGCGGACAATGCCTGGCCTAAGAGCGGAGTCGCCAAGCACGTCGTACAACAGCCCCATGCTGTTCGTCCGAAGTGGACACATGCGAAGCGCACGTCAGCATAGGGCGGACGTTGGGCAAAATTGCCCGGCGACCATTTTATAGGAGGGCGATATGAAAGGTTATCGTAAATTAGTAAAGGGTGAGTTTGTTCAGGCGGGGGATATATTTCGTAATAAAGTGATGTATCGCCCTCTGAAAGCTGTTGAGCGCCGGTCAAAATCGCCCAACAGCGTTAGGGATGCCATTGCCCTCGCCAAACAGTACGTCAAGGCATATCCAGCATCACTTACCTTTAAACAAGTTATGAGCGGTTTCGTGGAGTGGGTCGGGCAACAGCACCCGTAACGCAGACGTTATAAGAATGCTCACCATTTTGAAATTATAGGTGGGCGCAAGATAACATAGGATAAAAACATGAGAATAAAATTCTATCTACCAACAGAAGAAGAGTGGTGTGGTACATTTGAAGGTGGGTATGTTGAATGTACTATTATCACAGGAAAGCAACCAACTAATATTACCAAGGATCATTGTGACTGGGTTGATCATATTTTTATACTTTTTCAAGGTAATGATGATTTGATGTGGGCAAAAAGATACAGGATAGAAGAAGCTGACGTTGATAAAGAAACTGTAAGGGCTTTGGAATTAATATCCAACATACCTTTACCCGTTACAAAGGAATATTTGAAAACGATTGGATTCGAGTCAGAATAAAAATGCGCCCACAGAACATCAAGGAAACGGTGAGCACATCTTACAACAAATGCATGGCGGGTGAGTACACCCCAAATTTGGAGTACCAAACTTCGCCATGCATCGGACGTTAGCGGCCATTGAGTGCGCTTTTGCATTATAGGCCGCGCCAAGAAAGGATCGCATTATGAAACGTAAGCCGACAATTGACGAACTACAATCTATTCTCGACGACCCCCGTGAAAAAGACATTTATATAAATCCCGACGGATCTGTCACTACCAGCAGGCGGAGGCGCGGCAGTAAATTGTGGAGGCGCACTCAACAGCCGCTAACAGCGAAAGCCCCAAATGGGCACGGAAATCTTGGTGGTGGAAATTATTGATAGGTGCCCACTTCGGGCGTTTCGCAACCGTTGGCTGCAATCTGCCGGTTTTTTGAACTGGTAGGGCGCGGCAGGAAAGGAAGACAATGGATACGCAGTGGACTCGTGCATATCATAAAGCTACTGGTAAAGACGCATGGTTTTTAGAGCAGCGTTGGGATAGTCGCCAATTCTGGTATCCAACCGGCAACTTCAGCATCAGATAAAAATGCAATAATCTTTTGATTTTATATTCAATAGCATGCACATTGAAATCTACGACCACATAACCGGGTCCTCAGCTGGAACCATGACCAGCCTCAATTTTGGGGACCTCATTCAAAATCAACACTGTCTTAAACCTATTGTTTTCAGGGGTTTAATAGATACCGAAACCTCTATCTCTAATTTTAAAATCTATCTAGAAAACAAAGGCTCCTGGAAAGATACTGAATACAAATATTATATCTCCTCAACTTTTCAACCCTCCATTGAAGCCGGCAGTAGCTATTTCTCCAACATCTTCACCGAAGTACCTGACGCTACTTCCTCTTCTCCTGGCGGCGTGGATGTGCCATGGTCCGGTGGAACTTCATCCTATATCTGGCTGGATGCCCAGATCAAAACCCCTAAGGGTGCTGACGAAGCCAATTTCCGCGTATTTTTTGATCCCCTTTAATAATCCACTAAATATTTTATAGATTTCTCGGCCAAATTTCGTATTATTATACGTCCTTTTCAGGCTGAGTCCATGAATCCTTATGAGATCCTAGAAATAGATCCTTCAGCTTCTTTAGAAGAAATTCAACGGGCATATAGAAAACTCGTCCGGAAATACCATCCGGATAAAAATAAAAACCCCGATGCTCCTTTAAAATTCAGACAGGTTCATGAAGCCTACGTATTTCTCAAGCATAAAAAATCCAAGCCGGCTGAAAAATCTCAAGAAGATCATACCCGCGGCAGGGATCTCAAAGTGACCATTAACGTAGATATAAATGAAGTCATCCGAGGCCTCAAAAAGACTTTTACGTCAAAAAGAAGGGGTCTCTGTCCTAAATGTGATGGAACCGGATCAAAGCTGAAAAAAAGAAAAAAGTGTGTTTTCTGTGGAGGGACAGGTCTTCGAGGTCTTGATCTAGTCTTAGGTCAAAAGAAAAGATGTCTCTATTGCACAGGGATAGGAACAATAATAGATGGTGAGAAATGTTCTACCTGTAATGGAGAAGCTGTTCTCTCAGAAGAAACTAAACATTCAATTAAACTCAGCCCTTTAAATGCAACCTATAAAATACCTCACCAGGGAAATTATTCCATAGGATTTCCAGAACCCGGTGACCTTTACGTAGATTTAATAATCTCTCAAGATACTAATTATAGAGTTCAAGGTCTTGATATTATAGGGTCATTAAACATAAGCCCTGCCCAAGCAATTGTCGGTGATACCCTATACATCAATGTTTTTGGAAAAAAAATATCTATAACAATAACTCCCGGAGTCAGAAACAATTCAATAGTATTCATAGAACAGGGTGGGATTAATTTTGAAAACAGAACCGGATCATTAAAACTGAAAATTCAAGTGGAACTCCCTGTAATATTTACGCAGGATGAACTTGAACTTTATAGAAAAATCTTAGCCATAGAAAAGGGGCAATCATGCCAGAAGACGTTAACAATCTAAAATTCAATCAAGTTGGACAGATGCTCGATCAATATAGAATGAACATTTATAATCTGGAACTCAGACAGAATCTCCTTATAAAATTACTAGAGGAAAAAGGGACTTTCATTGCTGGAGAATATGAAAGACGTTGGCCCCAATATCTGAAAAATGATGTGGGTGTTGTAGGTGAAAATGGTCAAATGGAGGGAAGTCTGCGTGTGAAAATGTATGGAAATTAAGCAATTTATAATCAAAGGAGCTATTTATAGCTCCTAAAAATGTGCATATTTAGGATATCTGACTCACAAAAGACTCACTATGACCAATAATTTAGCCCATACCATCCGACTCTTTCCTACTGAGTCCCAAGAAACCTTCTTCAAGAAAGCCTGCGGCTGTGCTCGTGTGTCCTATAACTATGGCCTTGCTGAGTACCAAAAGCAAAGAAAAGAAGGCGGTAAACCTAATATCCTGGGGATAAAAAAGCAATTCAATAAGGAAAAGAAAACTCTTTACCCGTGGATGTCTGAAACAAATAAAGATGCCAATCAGCAACCCTTTGCCAACTTACAAGATGCTTTCATAAGGTTTTTCAAACACCAGAATAAGTATCCAAAATTCAAAAAGAAAGGAAAAAAAGACTCGTTCTACATCTCAAATGATAAGTTTGACATAGAAGGAAAGAAATTCAGGATACCTAAACTCGGCTGGGTAAAGGGTGCTGAGGAACTCCGATTCAAAGGCAAGATAGCGTCTGCCACTGTGAGACGGAGAGCAGACTATTGGTTCGTGGTAATCAGTGTTGAAACTGACAAAACATTTACTACTTGCGAGAACCAAGCGGTAGTGGGTGTGGATTTTGGGATTAAAACATTGGCTACTTTATCTGATGGGAAAGTACGTGAGGCAGTGAAACCTTTAAGGACTCGTTTGAAGCAATTGAAACGATTACAGAGATGGGCGTCAAGGAAAGTTATAGGATCTTCAAACAGGCATGAAGCTAATCGAAAAGTAGCTAAAATCCTCTATGAAATTTCGTGCCTTAGAAAAGATATCCTTGATAAAATGACAACATATCTCTGTGAGAATTATCAGGTGATTGTGATTGAAGACTTGAATGTAGAGGGGATGTTAAAGAATCACTGCCTGGCCCTTTCGTTAGCTGATTGTGGATTCGGTGAGTTTCGTAGACAGCTTGAATACAAATCTAACTTACATGGGAGTACACTGATCAAAGCCGATAGATTTTTCCCGTCAAGTAAAATGTGCTCTGGCTGCGGACACGTAAAAAATACTCTATCACTTTCAGAGCGGGAATATGTTTGTGAAAACTGCGGATTAGTAATTGACCGTGACTTGAACGCAGCTATAAATTTACAAAACTACGGTCTAAACCAACTAAGGACGGCGTGTCCTGAAGTAACGCCTGTGGACAAGAAAGCTCTGGTTTATTCGTCAGCAATTGGGATAAACGAAACTATCTTGGGTGAAGCAGGAATCTCTGAGCACTCACTTGTGCCCACATAGAAAGTAGCAGCAATATATAATGAGAATCGTTGAGGTTAGAAAAGCATTTTCAAATAGTGGTATCAATTTCCAAGCGGGGAAAAATTACGTAATGGCGGAGGACGTGGAAGGCCAACATCGCAGTCTTTTTGGAGATGCCTTGGGTCTATCCTATCCTATTGAAAATGTTTACAGACCATATAAGGGAGAGGATCTAAATGGGAAAAGATTATTCGCATTTCGCACCGGAGGCATTGGAGACCTGGGTTTTTTGTCAGCAGTTGTACCCTATCTAAAGAAAAAATATCCTAAATGTTTCCTACGAATAGCTTCCGGATGTAAGCAACCATTAGAAAATTCCCCCTGGATAGATGAATTATATGATATGCCCTTTGATGCTAAATTACTAGAAGATACAGATTTTCAACTTATGTTCCAGGGCATCATTGAAAGTTCAAGTGAAGCCTCAAAGAGAACTCACGCAGTCGATATGTTCTTCAGCTACTTCGGAATTGATAGCATCCAGTTTCCACCGGAAGAAAAAAGACCTCAGCTATATTTTAATCAAGGTGAAATGGATTGGATGAAACGCACAATTCAATCCATGGGCATTACTGATGAAGATTTCGTTATAGGCCTGCAGCTTGAGACTTCATCCCCTCTCCGCAATTATCCCAAAGAAAAACTCAAAGCAGTAGTTGATGTCCTGGCCCAAGAAGATAAAACCAAAATTGTTCTCATTGGAACTGAGGCCCATGAAATCATAGCCCAATTTTATAGGGGAAATAACCCCAAAATCATTCCAGCCCTTAAATTCTCCGTCCGACAATCCATTGTCTTAGCCAACCGATATAACCTCATAATTGCTCCCGACAGCTTCATGGTACAGGTCGCTGGAGCTCTGGAGAAGCCCTTAATAGGACTATATGGACCTTTCCCCAGTGAAGTAAGGATGAAGTATTTCAAGAATGCTATAGGTCTGGATCCCGCCGTTGCCTGTAGCCCCTGTTTTAAGCATGACTTTAGAGCCTGTATCAAGGGATTCCCCTCCCCCTGTTTTACCCTGATTAATGTCGAGGATATTCTGCAAGCCGCAGATAATCTCAAACATAGATTCACCGGCAGGCATTTTAATTTCATGAAGGATTTTCTGCGGGAGCCTGATTTGACTGATGTCGAAAAATACATGATGAGTGCAGATAAAGGTCTGACTTTCTTTGCCGGCTATTACAAGCATCCTAATGCCATTACAGTGGATCCGAATACATTCGTTAAAGCTGATATATCGGACCTCAGCACGGAATTCAAAAGGGATTTCTATCCTTTCGTTCTTTATACCGGTATGGGCTTCATGCCCAAACATAGAGGGGTATTTGATGGGAGTAAGACTCTTGTAAGACCTGGGGGTCATTATATCATCTATATGGAAAATTCATCGGAGCAATTTCTTGTAGATGTGAAAAGGAATCTTGGGGAATCTTTCATTATTATCTACGCCAAATTTGACCCGACAAAAAGATCCACGGTAATTGTGGGGAAGAAGCAATACTGATGGATCGGTATTCCCTTATATTAGGAAAACCCCGCTCTAAGGTCAAGGAGAAATCTAAAAAGGATCTTAAAGAAAAGGGGAATCCTCGTATTGTTATAGAGAACAGTTCTAATAGGACTATAATCAGACATATTTATGCAGAAGATGTGTTAAAAAAAGAGCTTAAAGATCTCGAAAAGAAAATACGTACTCCGATGTCAATCCACAGGGATGACTATATTGTTACAAATTATGGAATAAACTATACAGAGATCCCTATCGAAAGAGGAAGAGTTAATATTATATGGGCGACAGGCATGAGTAGTACTGAAACCGAGTCTTTGAGGAAAAAAGTGGAGCGAGCCATAAATGATCCAAATTATATCGTTATAACCAATTACCCTATTAACTATATTGCAATACCAAATAATCCATCATAATCCATCATGAAAAAAGATTTCATTCCGAAATGCCGAAAATGCAAAAAACCCATGAGATGGCATAAAGGTCTATGGACTTGTATGACCTGCGGAGAGATTCTTTTAGCTTTGGAAGTAGAAAAAGTTCGTCGGGGAAAATTGAGCCATAAGTAATCAACAGGCATACTCAAAAATTATCACAATCAAAAGGAGTTAAACATGCCTAAGTATGTTCCGATCACTGATGAGCTTTGTCTCGTAGAACAAAAAATCGAGACGAAGAAAGTAGTTACAAAGAAAGGTCCGACTAATTTTATCTGGATATATGATAGATCCGGAAGCATGCATTGTTATTTACCAGATCTATGCTCGCAACTTATCCAGCTGTCAAAAAATCTCCCTAAAAATCTCAGCATCCTTTCGCTTGGGTGGTTTAGCAGTCAGGGAGATTTTGATTGGATATTCAAAGGATTTAAAATCACAGATTCCTCTGATTACAAAGCCCTCGAAAATGCAATAAAACAGCACTCCTCTTCAAGAGCGACCACTTGCTTCTCGGAGATTTTGACTGATACGAATATCGTAATTAAAGATCTTTCTGTATTGTCAAAAACCTTCAGCCTAAGTTTCTTGACGGATGGCTATCCTGTCGTATCCGATTATCCTAAAGAAATAAAGGGCATTTTCAGTGCAATCAATTCCATTAAGGGGAAAATACAATCAAGCTCTGTAATTGCTTTCGGGGCATATTATAACAAAGAGTTAATGGTTCAGATGTCTGAAAAATTGGGGGCCATGCTAGTTCATAGTTCCGAAATCAAAGAATACTCAAACCATATTGTCAAGCTCATCAAAATGACTGACAATTCCGAACCCAAGCAGGAAGTGGAATGCCTGGTAAACAAACCCTTGGCTATCTTCACCATCAATGATCAGGGTGTGGTTATCTTGGGCATCGATGAAGAAGATCAAAAAATTTACATATCACCTCAGCAGGGAAAAAGCACCAACATCTATTACCTATCAGCAGAGAAACCCAATAAGAAATCTTGGGACAAAATTGAAACATCTGAGATAGATTTTGGAGATGGTAACGATCCGCTGGCCAAAGCCATTTATGGTGCTGCTCTCGTCCTGAGCCAGCAGACAAAAACCGATATGTCAATGGAGGTCATCGGCAAAGCAGGGGACAAGGCTGTAATTGACAAACTCAACTCGGCTTTCCAAGTCGAGGAATATGGTGCCGCTGAAGAACTGATCTCCAAGGCTGTAAATGATGTCAGCTTTCGGTTTACTTCTGGCAAAGATCTCAACTATTTGCCACCGGCCAATGCTTTCTGTGTTTTCGATGTCATCAATATTCTATTGGAAGATGACCAAGCAGCCTTCTTCCCTTACCATGAGAAATTTAATTATGAGCGGATTGGCGTGGCCACATCAGCAAAAGAGGGCTTCTCCAAATTCTCGGCCGACAAATCCAGCAAATGCCCGTTCAATACGATGGTTTGGCATGAATCCCGTCTGAATCTTTCTATTCAGACGCAAGTCAAAGGCTCAATCGAGTTACGTGACGTCGATAATAAAACCCCAGCACAAATGGGTTTCAGCACCCCGTATCCGACCTTTGTGTTCCGGAACTTCAGTTTTGTCAAGGATGGGCACACGCACGTCAAGACCGTGTACCTGACCACGTCCGAAAACTCCTATAAAAGGTTCAAAAACGAAGGTATAATAACGGACGACACCTTCAAAAAGGACGGGATCTATGGCCTGGATATCAGCAAATTGCCGGCGATCAACAGGACCATCGCCACGGGCAAAACCTCTGCAACAGATCTCTGCAAAGCAGTATTAGCGGAACAAAAACTCCGGGCCCAGATCAAGAGCTTGAAATGGTTGAGGGATCAGGAACTTGGAGAAGAAGCAGAAGAAAAGCCGGTGCAGTTCACAGATGAGCAGGCCAAATTTTTGGAAGCCAATGGTATCCAGCTTAATCGTGGTGGTCTGTATGCTCCCCCCACTGAAAAAGATGATCCAAAAGATTTCTACATGGCAAAATATTTCGATGTCAAATTGACTGGTATTGCTACTCTTCCCCCGGTCAAAAAAGTCATGGAGAAAATTGCTGGCAGCAAATCTCGTACGGCATCCGAAGCTCTGCTTGAGGAGGGTATAGTACAATGGAACAAAGCTAAAGCTGGCCTGAAAGACAAAAAGGCTATGGCCTCTTGGTTCTCCACAACGATTGGAGCAAAGCAGAAAGAAATGAAAGAGATCCGGTCAGAGCTTCAGAAAACCAAATTTGCAGTAATCCTTGGGAAACGCTGGTTTGATGAATGGCAAGATAGGAGTAATTGCAGTCTCGATGTTGATGGTGTTCGTTGCGTTTTTGATTTGGGGGAAGAAAAAGTTCCTTATTAAGGATAGGAGCGGCCTTTCCAAAGGAAGGGCTTTATGGATATCGTGACATTCGTTTTGGGTAGTCTATCCGCTATAGTGGTGATTTTGGTTGCTGCTGTGGTGATACTCCTGCTCCGGACGAAAAACATTAAGCATGTAGAGGAAGAGGTTTATCGTGCTTTTGAATCAAATCACAATGAACTTGAAAGGAATTTGACCGAAAAAATTGATGCTTTTCAAAGAAGTGTGAGTAGTGATCATGAAGAAATCTATCGTCAGATAGAAAATACTCTAAAAGACTCTAAATCCTACACAGATGGAAGAGTCGACAAAGTCCTAGAAAAAGTCAAATGATCTAAACAAAACCTAAAGGCTGCTCCTACCTATGGATAAAAAGGCCCCTTCTTAAGGGCCTTTTTTATTTTATATCAACGACTTATGGTCCCATAATTATCTTCTTATACGAAAAATTAGTTGAATCATAATCTTTAGATTGGATTTTTCTATTATGCTACAAGAAGCTTCTATAAGTTTTACAGACGGCCAAGGATCTCCAACTAAAACTTCTAAGCCGGGGACACCAGCCAAACCAGATCCGATTCTGGAGCAAAAGAAAAAGCAGCTTTTGAATCAGCAAAAAATGATTCAAAAAAAGCTTAAAAAACTTACTCCAATTTCTGCACATATGAAAGCTATAGCTTTCAGTCTTCTAAAGGCTCAAGATGAACAAAAATTAGATCCCCTAGAATTATTTAGAAATATACAACGAACTTTATATAAAATGGGTGTAAGACCTTCCATGATATTGCAACCCCAAACAAAAATTATCGAAGGAGAGGTTAAAAAAGGACTGAGTCTATTTCAGGTCACATTCAGAAGAGAAGCGGATGTCACAGATGACACTATAGATAGAATAAAACGTAATAAAGAAAATTTTAAAAGCATTGAATGGAATCCTAAAGGTATGGTTCTAACTCTTTGGGCCCCTTACAAAAAAGATGAAAATCAGGTCCCTACAGCAATTAAATGAGGATAAATCTATGCCAGGTTTTGTAAATCCTTTCGAAGGTAACAACCTTAATCGACCTCTCACCCAAGAAGAACTCTGCAGAGCCATCCGTTTTGCAATCGCCGCGGAATATGAAGCCGTCCAGATTTACCGTCAAATTTCTCTGGCTGCCGGCGATGAACGGGCCCAGAAAGTAATGGATAGCATCACGGATGAAGAGGTCGTCCATGCCGGTGAACTCCTCAAGCTTCTTACTGAGATCGACCCTAAAGAGGCTCAGCTCTATCAGAAAGGCTTCCAAGAAGCTACTGATACTATGAAGCTCAGCAAATCCAGTCTCCTGAGGAAACTCGCAAGTCATCTTGTATGAAGACCAAGAACTCACCGGATAATGCCCTTACCACTCGCCTGAGGGCGTGGAAAAAGAATCAAGCCATCATCTCCTCTAGCGTAGAGGAGATGATTAAAGAGGCTAAGGGTAAAGACCTCATCATCGAACAAAAAGTAGACGGACAATCAGCCCTCCTTGATTTTTCAGCAGATAAAGAACCTCAATTTGGTAGCCTTGGAGGAGTCCTATATTGGGACCTTCCCCTCACGGAAGACATCCAGAAAATTTTCAAGACCAAAAAGATTACCCAGGCCAAAATAGTAGGTGAGATGGCCGGCTTCGATGGAAAAAAGATCATCCCTTTCAATGAGACTGAATCCATTATAAAGAACCCCAAGGCTGATAAAACTAAAGTTCATTGGTTCCCTTATCAGATTCTCGAACTTAATGGGGAAAAAATTCCAGATGATTTCAAGACCTATAAGGCTAATTGGCCTAAACTTGTAGGTCTGTTCAGGGGGTCCAAATACGTTCACCCTGTAGATTATTCTGACGGAGGTATCCCAGAGCTTAAAAAAGCTTGGGACAAATTAGTTCTTAAGGAGAAAAATGAGGGTATTGTTGTCCGGACATCCGACAACAAAGTCTATAAAGCTAAACCAATTTTTCAATATGATTTAGCGATTTTAGCCGTAGGGAGTAAAAAAGGAAAAAACTGGCCTAAAAAAATGATAGGCATGACTCTGATGGCTTTCATGGATAAGGACAGGATTTTTCGTACAGCTGGTCATATAGGTACTGGGTGGAGTGAGGCTGAAGCAAAGGAACTTTTCAATTGGGCCCAGAAAAATAAGGTTGGGGAAGATGATACGTATGTCTGGGTAAAACCTAAAAAAATTGTAGAAACAAGATGGGAACGGACCACTCAAAAAGAAATGCCCTCATATAGATATGAAAATAATGAGTATAAGCCAGCTGGAAAATTAATGTCAGGAACAATAGTTAAACCCCGATTTATCCGCTATAGGACGGATAAATCGGTAAATCCGAGTGATCTTAGACTTACACAGATACCTGATTGGGGTAAAAGAGAAAGGATGGCTCGTAAAGTTGTTTCCAATTGGATCAATAAAGAAAGGGGTCTAATAGACCCCTTCTGGAGGCGAGCCTCCCCGCTCATATCATGTCATGTCAACTGATCTCAACCCAATTCATTTCATCTCAGGTGACTTGAACAGAGATGCTAAAAATATACATTACTGAGGAGAAAAAAGCAAATGCAAGCCAACAAAATAGCTCAAAGGTTCATTCAAGCTTCAATGGAGACAGAGGCTAAGATATCCATTATGGATATTGTCAAAAAGATTCCAGGAGCCCCAAGGACAATAGAACAGGCCACAAAAGTTCTTATAGATGCTGCTAAGAAAATTGGGATAGATAAAGTCCTCAAAGTTATTAAAGACGTCGAATCCAAACAGTCTATGTTAGTTAAAGAAGCTGGAGCAGAAGAAGTCGGAGGTTTTTTGAGGCTTTATGGAAATGTTATTCTTAAACTTGTAGCAGCAGCCGCACTTATTCTGATGTTCTTGGGTGGAAAGGGTGCTTTAGATAATGCTGTGAAAAAGATGCAGCAGGCTCAGCAAGCTCAGATAGAACAGATTGATACGCTCTATAAGGTCTAATTATGCCTAATCCAAAAAAATTCAAGGACCAAAAACACTTCATGCAGCAGTGCATGCATCAAACTCTTCATAAAGAAAAAAAGAGTCCAGAGCAAAGCACAGCTATTTGTTTAAATCTATGGCGGAATAGAAAAATGGCTGGACGGATTCTTCAGGAATACATAATGAATGGGGGTTTTGAAGCCCCCATTTTGGAGGATAAACCTCCCTGTTCAGATCAGGTCAATTCAACTCAACTCACATCATCTCAGGTCATGTCATTTCAGGTCATATCATCTGAGCTGAATTATGTTAAATATAATTCATGGGCAAAAAAATCCAATTATCCAACCCATCCTGCCAGTATCGTAATTAGTAAAAATGAGCTCCTAGCTGGTTCCAAAGAGATCACGGAAGAAGATATTTGGAACTATTATGATGGTGTTAAAAACAAAATGTTGCCGGAACTCAAAGGAAAAGACCTTTTTGTAGGAATCAAACTTGAAGGTAAAAAGGGTAAACCTTTATATCTTCGTCATCCTTTTGATAAAAAAACAGAGTTCATAAGAATAAGTAATGAAAAAGATTTCATGAAAACAGTGACAGGACGTACAGTAGAGATACACCAAACGATGGGGTCCACTACCCCTTATTGGGTAGTAGATTTCGATGGGATTCCTGGAGATAATTTCGAAAAGACAAAAAAGATTACAGGAGAAGTCGCGGACAAACTTGAAAAAACTCCTGAGATCCGTAAAGTCCAGATAAGATATTCAGGTAAACGTGGATTTCATATACTATGTTTTTTGAAGAAAGAGCAGCCAATTGACAAGGCGAGGGAAGATCTCAAAAAATGGCTCAAAGAAAACTTTAGCGATCATAAAGATGTAGTTTTAGCTGAAACCGCTCAAGGTTCACGAGGGGCTTTGGGCATATCACCAATGAAATTTCGCGGGGGTCAAGTTGCTCTGTGGTCTATGAGAGTAACCGGGCTCTGTTGCGTTGAAGTACCCCGAGCAGAACTTGCAGGATTCAAGCGAGAAGATGCCCGTCCGGAAAAAGTTTATAAAAAGCTGACTGGGAAGAGTTTTCAGTATGGAAGCAAGATGATGGAAAAGAAAGCCTGCGAAATAGTAGGTCATTTCGATGGGACCGGCATAAAAGAAGAAGCCAAGCAATATATGATGACTCAAGCTGTCGTACGAGCTTATGAAGATGCAAATGCTATCTATCAGGAATTCATTAAAGATAAAGGAATTTATCAGGAATCCCGAAAGAAATTCCCTGATTACCCTAAAGATGCAGATAAAGAGGCCCAATGGCTTCTCAATAAACTCCTGGTGCAGTTTCCGGATGCTCTGCAGTATAAAAATGCTCTCTATTCCAAAATTCTTGATGGATTGATTTAAAAATGTCCGGATATGTAAAAGAAGATCTGATTCCTGGATATACAGGGAAGTTTGTGATACAATCTCATCATGCTACCAATTGGCATTTTGATCTAAGATTGAGTTTCCCCGTAAAGAGTGTTTCAAAGGCTTTGGCTGATTACAGTGAGAAAAGGCCCCATAAGGGCGTAGAACCCTCTGAGGCAGCCCCAGATAAACCTGGCCTGGTATTACGCAGTTGGGCTATACCGAAGCACAAACTACCTACAAACAAACCTCTACTTGCAACTGAGACTGAGGATCATGATTTTTCTTATAGAACCTTCCAAGGAACTATCCCCGAGGGTCAGTATGGGGCTGGAACGGTAGAGATATTCGACAAAGGAACTTACAAGCTTGAGGATGTGGACTACGATAAAAAGTATGTTTTCACCCTTAAAGGTCGGAAAGTTCATGGAACCTATGCACTCATAAAAACTTCAGGTAAATCTTTTCTTTGGATCAAGACTAAAGAACAAAAGAAAGCTTGCATTAGCGAACATATTAGGAGAGTTGCTTCGGCTATAGATTATGTTCGGCCGACCATGGAACCCCATATATGGGACTTAGCGAAGCAACCTCCTCTTCTAAACCCTGCGGTCAAAACACATCTCCTTAAAACTTTCAAGGATACTTTGATCGAGAATGGGTTTCCAGATCCTTTGAAATGGGTGACTCATCTATATCTTTCCGGGTCAGCAACTAGTTACAATTATCAGGAGGATGGTGACCTGGATATAGATGTCCTTGTGGATCAGATCCAAGAAGATCAATTCAATAAGATTCAGTCTATATTAGATACCAATTGTAGGAAAATAGAAGTTCCCGGAACACATCTCACCTATTCATTCATGTTACTCAAACCTGAAGATTTCCCGGCAGCTGATGGTGTCTATGACATATTTGAAAATCGTTGGGTTCATGGCCCTTATAAAATCCCCGAAAATTTCGATCCGGATGAAACTTTTGCCCGTCAGAAGATTATAGCTCTTGATATCATGAAGAAAATTGAAGAGCTTCTTTTGGGGGCGGAAATTATTGTTAAAGAGCTTGAAAAGATTGATCAGTATATAAAACTCCATGGAAAATTGTCCGGGAAAAAGATAATTCATCTGCGGAATCTTTTCGAGATCTGCTTCCAGCTCTACAAATGGCGGAAGTATTTATGGGACATGCAGGAAGCAGCAAAAGATAGGATAAACCCGACATATCCTGCTTTTGATTATAGCATTGATTGGGATGAGAAATATATTATATTCAAATATATAGCCCGGCAAGGTTTACATGAGCCGATCCAGATGTTATATTATAGACTTGGAAAAGGTAATCCATATATTCAGGTGATTCGTAACAGTTTGCCGAAAGATTCAGTCGGCAGGTTTTTTCAATAATTCAATTCAGTTGTGTAGCAGCTACAAAAAATCTAACGAAATCTGAAGAAATGTGTTGATTTTTTGTTTGGATTAGTGGCGGAAGAAAAAAGAGCAAGGTATGAAAACCATAATTCCTGGAACCATCCATCAAGGTAATATCATAGTTCTCAAACAGCTCATGAGGGACTGGTCCTCCTGTATCCGCTTTGCTTATCAGAGAATCCACAGAGAGGGCCTGACTGGTAATGCTATCAAAGTAGCCTGCAAACCCGTATACATGACAAAACTTAATCAGAGATACATAGCAGACGCAGTCATGAAAGCTCAGGCTATCAAGAAAGACCATGTAATCTTTGGCGGACGGAAACGGTGGAGAGATATGCTATCAGGTATCCTCCCTAAAAAGGAATGGCAGGAGACACGGGACTCTGAACTGTACTCAAGAGGGGATAGAACTAAAAAGGGTAATCCAAACATCCGGGTGTTAAATACTCCTGAAGGCTATAAACTCAGAGTAGGACTCCCCGGACCCAGAGAGTTCCTGATGTTTGACCTTTACATCCCTGAAGGTAGAAGAAACAACAAAAAGGATTACAAGGAACTCCTGGATCTCTATGGAGACTGCTATGATGTCAGGATCAAGAACAGAGCAGGAAAATTCCAGGTCTCTATAGGCATAGATATACCCGAAGTGAAGCCTATTTATTTGTGCTCTAATGGAGTCATAGGAATAGACACGAATCCAAATGGACTTGCCGTGGTAGAGATAGGAAAAGACGGGAATCTCATAAATCATGAATTTCTGGAGTGCGCCAGGCTGCAGTTCGCTCAGCATGACAAAAGAAAAAATGACATAGGGGCTCTGGCTCTACAGGTAGTGAACAAAGCTATCTTAGCCAATAAGGGCATTGTGGTCGAGGATCTTAAGTTTAATGACGGAAAGCGCGGCTCTCGTAAATTCAATCGAATGCGTCACAATTTTATCTACTCCCAGTTACTTTTAGCTATTGAACGTAGAGCTATTAAAGATGGAGTGGAAATAAGAAAAATCAATCCTGCGTTCACGTCAATAGCTGGAATCCTAAAGTATCAAGAGCAGTATAGCCTGAATCGCCATACCGCAGCGGCTTTCGTTATAGGCCGTCGCGGGATGGGTTTCATGGAGAGAGTGAAGGTTAAGTTGGAGCTGGGAGAGAACAAGAAGCTGAACCTTGAAGGGAAAGGCTTTAAGATCGCTCTCACGGCGAAAGCTTATGCCTATTTCCGTCACCTTTATAGGGTGGTGGAAATGAAACTGCCAGCGGTCACACCGCCGTGCCTTACTCCTGGGCTCGGGAATTATGACACAAGTTAGTTCGTGTGGAGAAAAACTACAGGGCTAATGGTAATCGGACTCTATTTCTGGTCGAGTCCGTTGAAGGTTAACTTCACAGGAGTTGAAAGGACTCCTTGAAGATTTGTCGTATCAATAGATTTCGACAGATTTTCTAAACCAGGATCCAGGTGCCTAAGACTCTTTACGTAGGTAATCTTCAGTGGGGAACAACTGAGGATGAACTGGCGGACCATTTCGCCTCATGTGGAACAGTTCATTCAGCCAAGATCGTACTCGACAAAGAAACCGGCCGTTCCCGCGGCTTTGGTTTTGTCGAGATGGAGAAAGCCGATGAAGCTATTGCAACTTTACACGGCAAAGAACTCAAAGGTCGGACGTTGACAGTTAATGTAGCAAGGGAGCGGGAATCCCGCGGAAGTTTTAAACCCTCTGCATCATCCCACCGCAATGAGGACACTTTTTAGTATACGCCTTAGTATTACAAGACGAGCATACATAAAGTAGGTCTTCCCGATCTTTCTGGGATTGCTTGGGATAATCCATAACAGGGTTATCCCTATAAGTTCTTCCAGGAAGCCAAGTGCGTGGGTTGAAGTATGCTCGTTTTTCGATCCTATCGCTGATGCGATCCAAGGCCAAAGCAATCTGTGGGTCTTGAGATTCAATATCTGTGGCAATAGCATCTAATTCAAAAGTGATGATATTTGTCATAAATCAGGATCCTGATCCATCCCCAAAAACTTGATGAAGTTTTGTAGAGTATTAGAATCCATTTTCACGATGCCGGGACCAATGAATTGAGGGGGCATCTGTGGATTATTCTCAGCCAAAACAAGCATGCCCTGTTTGGTGGTTTTTATCATTACATTGGTCTGTTTATTCCAAAGACTAAAATAATCCTTCAAATCAATCCAGACCTTTTTCAGGCTGACTTCCTGAATAGCTTCTTTCCGGATAACATCAGCCATGCTCTCGATATCTTTGGTCATCGTAGCTTCAATATGTTGTTTAGCTATTTCAATTGCCTTTCGATCATGAAGCTTTATACGATCCGCCAGATTTTCCGGGATTCCACCAATTATATGGTCGCCCTCAGAAACTTGGTCGAAAGAATAAAGCTTTTTAGGTGTAGTCTTCTTTTTTGATACTATAGCATTCTTGATATCAAATAATTTGGGGTGTTCCTGAACATTAGAGGAATTCAGGAAGGTAATCAGTTCTTCCCAATAATTTTGGGCTCTGGAAGGGTATTTCTTCCATTTGTTCTTGATCTGAGATAGACCATCTTCAAATGAGGGTTCTATCTTAATCAGGCGATCAATGGTTCTTCCTAGGTTTTTCATATTCAATCCCCTATATGAAGGGAAGTATACCTATATTATACACAAACTTACCTAGTTTTGCCAATGAAAATAATTACTGCCCCCTATCAAATGCAATATTCCAGTTGGTTTAGGCTAATTTTTTCGGTATAATATAGCTATGAACCTTATACTTATACCGGGTCGAAAAGGAATAAATGAGGGGGTCTATGAGTCGGCCAAGAAAGCTTCGGCCGGCACTGACACTCTCATCAGAGTCAGTTTAGACAGAACCGTGGTGAAAAAAGCTTCGCGGATTATTATACTTACAGAAGCAAAATATAAAGGGAGATTATTAGGCGCTTATGAGATTTATAAGAAGGTATTCATTTGGAATAAAACGGCCCGGATCATTGTTTTCGATGGATGGAAGTGGCCGGTAAAAGAGCAATATATGTTGCCGCGGAAAAATTTGGTGAAGGATCTATTAGCTGCCATAAAAGGTCATGCCAAATGACATTTTAAATATATTATAGCCATTGCCCATTTTTCCACGTAATTCAAGAAAGCAGGATGAAGATCTATTGAGCCGAAAACCTATTCCGCCAAAAGCATTGAAGCCAAAATTAGTATATGAATCATTATAGCCCCCTTCATATCCCGTAACTACGGGGCAAACTCCGAAACCCATATAGGGACTTACGGGTTTCACAGGAAAAGAAAATTTTACATCCATGTTAAAAGCTATTTCATATACATGGTAGTCCGGAGAATTATAATAGTCCCAATGATCATGATGCCAAATCATATAGTCATAAGAATGGCTGGCAAACCAAAAATCTATGTTAGGATAGAAAAAGAAAGGATACTGACCGACAAGTAAATGGGCTCCGGCACCAAATCCAGGCTCCAAATCGTTTACCACAACAAATTGACCACGAAATCCTCCTCCCGCTTGGGTAGAAGAACTTGCGAGAACCGCCGTAGAAAGCATCAGGAAAAATAGGATTTTTTTCACATGTAGGCTTTTTTATCAGGATAATCTCGTTCAATTTGAGCCACAAGAGGAATCATTTTTTTCTCAATAATCTCGGCAGAACTATCCAATTTATTGGCAATAATTTTGCAGGCTTCCTCTTGGGATTTATTTTTATAATGAGAAACCATACTTTGCTCTGATATAGCGCGGTCCCAGATTTCGTTAAATTCACTAATCAAAGTCCGGCCATCACTAGAATAAGTCGTATCTAAAATTTTAGCATCAAGCGCCATATATAACCTATTGAATAATTTGCCTAAAAGGTACGGAATATTGAGCTCATTATATGAAGCCAAGCCGGCCTTTATGAGATCCAGATCTTGAATATCATTTTTGAAGATAGCCAGAGCATCATCGGTAAGGGTTAAAGGGGTGCCCTTAAAACCCCCAAGTTTTGAATCTTGAAAATAAGAAATGGGGGCTTTTTCAAGAAAACCTTTAATCCGTTTAAAAAGCTCGGAAAAGTCTTTCAAGGAATATTTGCCAGCCAGGACAAGATCCCAAGCTAATCGTCGCAAAAAGGAGGATAGAGGAAGCATATAAATTGGAAAAGGTATAAGGAGATAATTAGGCCCAAAATATATTTTAGTATTTTCTATATTTGCAGTATAATGTTATGATGAACTCAAGGAAGGATTTTGGATGAATTACGATACTATAAGCAAAATGTCCCGTAAAGGTGAAAAACTTGGCCGGGTGACTCGTTTTATAATCAAAAAAAGATACATGAAGCTGGGGATAATTTTGGGCGTATTAATCATTGGAACCTTCAGCTTTCTGATATTTTTTGGAAGAGCTTTGTTTAAAGGAAATCAGCGGTATCCAATTAATTATTGAAAAGGATTCCCCATGTATATTGCTCTTGGGATAATAATCTTAGCCATTGTAGCTGCAGCTATCATATTCCGGAAAACGGAATTTGTTAAAAAGAACTGGAAATACCTCCTGATTCTTATCCCAGCTGCTGTAATCATAACGCTGAAAATTATTCAGAATATGAAAGATAAGACTAAAACCGAAGAGCAGAAAGCCACAGAGTTACAACAAACAGTTAGCGGAATAAAAGATCAACTATGGGAAGCAGGTGCTACTACCAAAATAGAAGTAGCTGCAGCCCGGGAGAAGAATGAAGAGGTCTTGAAAAAGCTTGAAGAAATCAAAAAAATTACGGACGGTGAAGAACGACGTCGACAATTAGCAGAAATGATCAATTAAAATCCAAATGAAAGGGGGCCACCCTAATGGCTACTAAACTACATGAAGTTATCGCTGTCGAAAAGGATGTTCGCGGGACTGCTACCAAAATCATCGACGAGACCAACAACACCCTTACCAAGAAACATCAGCTTTTCAGCACTCATGCAAAGCTCTATTCTCCCCTTAAGGAAGGCGATCTCGAGAAACCTGAGGAAGAGCTGGCTCAGCCTATCACCACTATTGGCGATAAAATGGCCTATTTCGAAAAGTATATCATCCGACTACTGGATGTTATCCTTCAGAAAGAAGAGGCGAATACCCGTTCCAAACAGGATCTGGTAGTCTACAACAACGATGTGAAAATCGTCCTTGCCGAAGGTGTGCCGGTTTCTGTCCTTGTCCAGATGGAGAACATTTTTGAACAACTTCGGTCAAAAGTATACGACACCATACCGACGTTGGACCCAACGAAAAACTGGAAATCTGACACTCAGGCTGGAGTCGGCCGACATATCACGGATGCTGTGACACGTCAGCGAACCGCAAAAATCGTAAAACCCTTGATCCTGCATCCTGGAACAGATAAACATCCGCCACAGGTTGATAAGATCACTGAGGACGTCCCTGTGGGTAACTGGAGCATCACCTATTACAGTGGGTTGGTGACTCCCGCGGAGAAAAGCCAGATGTTGAGCCGGCTGGATATGGTTCTGGAAGGTGTCAAGAAGGCTCGGGCCCGGGCGAATGATATTGAGGTGAACAACCTTCATATTGGTAAGAGAATTTTTGCTTTTTTGAATGATGGAAAATAGATTGGAACGTAATACTCACATTAATGCTGATGCTGAAAACTCCGCCTAAGGATGCCATTACAGGTAATCCTGATGGTGGAATTACACTCACGTTATTGCACGTTCCATATTCACAACAAAGGTCCTTTCATGACCAGAAGATTGTCGCCACTCACCTCGACCGCTGGTTCAAATCCAGCCGGATCCTCCAAGTCCTTCAAAATAAAGGGCTTAGAGGATCTGTAGCTTAGTGGTAAAGCAGAGGCATAATAATCAGCGACAAGGTTGACGGTCAAAATAAGGATAACTATTGGTTGCTAAAACCTAATACAATGACATGCCGGTGGGAAGGGTATTCCCATCGGCTTTTTTCTTTTCTTAGGAAACTCTCAATGCGATACCTGATTATTCTAACTGCTTTTTTTATGGTAGTTTCTTGTAGCCCCAGAAATACCACTGTAGAGCCAGCTTTAGGGTATACTTTTATGCCCTCATATTTTGATTTCGATAGCATTCATGTTGTGCTTCCCAAAGAACCTGAAGAAGTCATCGATACTACTCTTCCGGATTTCAAGACTTTTAATATCAGGGCAGGACTCCTGACCATTTCTTATCTGGATTCAACCCTAAAAAAAGTCTATATAGATACGATAAAGCTGAAATATCCTGGTTTCATAATCAGTGAGAAAACCGGCCAGAAATATATTTTCTATAAAGCCGGTTATGTTAGACAGTTGAAAGAACTGGAGATGTCAAAATATTTGTCTAAAGAATTCTATGACAAAAGCCGACATGTAGAAGCATTATATCAGAAAGAAATTGAACGCCTAAGGAAAGGAAATCAACGAACCTGGTTGGATAAAAATATGGTTTATATAGGCGTCGCTTCAGGCATAGCTCTCACAGTTTTAACCGAATTTGCCGTAATAAAAACCGCGAAATGATTGAACCAAGATTTCCATCTGATTTACGACCTATAGAGTCTATCGTCTTTAACCAGGGTAGCCTAAATCTTCCTTACGTTGGAGAGGTCCTGAAAAAGGCTCCTCGAAAGAATCCAAGAGATTATCTGCCTGTAATAAGAAGAAGAGCCAAAGAACTTTCAGCTCGTTTCAAAAGACAAAGCATTCCTTATGAGATAGATATTCGGGATTCCACTAATCAGATATATCTTGATCTATTAATAGCCGATACTCAAAAAATTGTGACAAGTAGAGATATTTCTGAAGAAAATTTCAATCGTGTTATGGACGATATCACTACAGGAAAAGGTCTTATCATAGATAGTTCATTAAAAAGGGGGAAAGAATGAATTTTGATACCGGGTCAGTATTGGCAGACTTCCAGCAAAATTTGTTTGTAAAACTGCAGAACGGACAACAAGTATCAGCTGCTGAGCTATCCCGGCTGGAAGGAAACTATTGGGTTAAAGCCGCGGAAACCCTTGCCCCAAGCAACCTGGTAGTGCGGCATTATTGTTTGATCGACATTATTAAAAAACGGCCGGCTTATTATAATCAGATTATGAATCAGATCGCCAAATTATCCTATGCTTCAGTAGGGACTGGCCGAATCTGGTCAGAATCATATAGCTATTGGCAATACGTTAAACCGTTCCTTTCCCTATATTTTGGAACTTTCCCGGGAATCGTAACTAATCTTCCAGCAATCATCAGCGAGATCGATGCTAACTTTGCCAAGACAGCTTACTTGAGAGGATCGGTCTGGTATCCAGCCCCCTTTGGAGACTTAAGAGATGTTCCTCTTGATCCAGATTTTCAAAACTTGCCGGCGCTTCATAGCGCTTTGATAGGACCTGTATACAAAAAATCTGAAACGTTTTACACTATTCGAGCAATCCCTGTAGGACTTAATCCCCACACACCGGTGAGTAATTACGACATTCAGATCAATGCTTCTGGAATTCCTCAGGGATTCGTATTCTATACAGGTTATGATAAAAAGTACCCATCAGTAATTTCGGAATGGGCAGATATTCTTAACCCAAAAAGGATTTTTTCATTCTGGAAATGGTAAAAATCATACTGATATCGCTTGCAGTATTCTTTATTAGCATATTATTCCTATTCATAGGAAACAAATCAAACTGGCTTAAAAATCAGTATATAATTTATAGCTTAATCATTGCTATAATCAGTCTGATAGTCTTTATAGTGACTTCAGCTATTATGCTTAATCAAATAGGAAACTGAAATGAATACTATATCAAATAATGACAGATTACCTTTAGTATGTATTGACACAGAAACAAACGGATTGGCTCTCCATGATGATGTTCTTGCAATCTCTGTAAGGCTACTCAAAGATAAGGGCATACCGACTGATGAAGAGTTCTATACGCTGATCCGATCAGATCAACCGATAAACACTGAGGCCTATGCCGTCAATGGAATAACTCAAGAGCAGAGAACTACGGCCCCCACCAAAGAAGAGGTGTGTCTGAACCTTCAGCAGTGGTGGACGAAGACCTGTTACGGAATTCAGCTATCTCCAATGGGACATAATTTTATTGGGTTTGATAAACCGCGGGTCGAGCTTTTGTTGGGAGATCTGTATAACAAAATGTTTCACTACCATTCTGATGACTCTATGGTGATAGCTCGATCACTACAACGCTGTGGTATGTTACCGGTATCCTCATGCTCACTGAAAAATCTAGTGGCATTTTTCGGAATCTCGTATAATCGAGCACACAATGCTTCAGGAGATACGTACATGTGTGGTTTGATATATTCTAAGCTACAAAAAATATTACGACCAACACTAAAAACAAGATTAATACGAGTCATCAAACCCTATTACCTAGGGATTTAATAAACATTTTATTTGGAGTAAAAAATGTTAGAATCATTATCAAATGTAAGATCAGAGATTGTTTCTCTTAGGCAAGAGAAAGAACTTAAAGAAAAACTTCTTTTGGATACGCAACAGAGGATAACTGAAATTCAAAACATTCTCTACCAAAAACAGCAGACAGAACTTCACCTGTCAGAGATCTATCGACAAGCCTCTATTCAATTTCCCAGACTCAACTGCCGGCCCGGATCAGAACTCACCAAAGAAGACCTGGGGGAAATAGAAAAATGGATAAACCGAGCCAAAACATGTGATGGTTTGATAGCAATTGCTAAAGCCCTTGAGAGTTTAACCAAATATAAACCCAACCAAGTTAAAAACGTGTATGCGATAACCCAAAAAATAATCATAGAGGGTGTCAGGAAATGATTTTACGCATGTGGCTAATATAGAATCACTTAAACATATCTCTTAAAGTGAGACTTTATAGACATACATACGTGTGTATTTCGTGCTACAACGAGTTGTGCGAAACCCTCCGAACTCTGGAGATTATAGGCGGGCGAAAGGAATCTGTGCCAATCGAATGTACGTTATTAGAAAAAGCGCCTTATCGGTTTGA
>Ga0315295_10000073_pt1 | contig 83213 bp, 60 predicted proteins | sample YL17G14_0_MG_FD_204453 | JGI IMG/M metagenome (GOLD analysis project Ga0315295, IMG submission 204453) | Sediment microbial communities from Yellowstone Lake, YNP, Wyoming, USA - YL17G14_0 | ecosystem: Environmental > Aquatic > Freshwater > Lake > Sediment | place: USA: Wyoming | collected... | reverse complement strand
TGTCCAAATTCAACGTCTCAAGGTCTATGACCGGGATAATTTCAGAGAATACCTGATTTGCCTACAACGATTGCTAGGATTTCGGAGTGTCTGGCTAGTTCATTTTGGAATTGTCACAAAGTAGTGACAATAGATAATAACTTAATTCCCGGGTCCTTCACTGCTAGAAGGCTTTTTATGCATCCAAGGCCTTCATTAATTTGAATGGCCCTGGTCGGATTTCTCGAACCTGCCCTAACACCTTTCCTTCATTCAAGGACCATCCTTCCGGACATGTTCGGCCTCAGCGGGGACATAATATTGGTCCTCATCATAACAATCATCCTCATCGTCCTGGCGGCCCTCGTCGTGAAGTACCTGTCGAAGTCCGTGGAGCTCCAGATAAGGTTCGAAAGGGAGCTCAGGATAACGCGGCAGCAGGAGCTCAAGATCAAGTCCCTGGACGATGAGGTCAAGAGGCTCAAGGCCGTGGAGGTCAGCTACAATCAGTACCAGGCGTCCATGATGAACCTCACTGCGAGCCATTCCTACGGTGCGACCGAGATGTCCGAGGGGAACTATGGCGAGGTCGAGGCCTATCAGCACTACGAGCAGATACCTGTCGACACGTATGCTCATATGGCCAAGGGAAAAGGGCAGGGTCACGAGCAAGAGAGCCCCGTGGAGACGGAGGCCCCGACCGTCAGGACCGCCGTGGCCAAGGCGGTACCGATCAGGACCGGCCCTGCGGAACGTGGCGACTTCAATATCCAGGATGTCTTCGTCGTCTACAAGGACGGACGCCTTGTGACCCATCTTTCCAGGAAGGTCCGCATAATCGACGACAGCGAGATAATAGGCAGCATGATCACGGCGGTCCAGACATTCGTAAGGGAATCCTTCCGGCGGGAGGCCAAGGGAGTCCTTGAGGAGTTGAAGTTCGGGGACATCAGAATCCTAATGGAGTACGGCAAGAGCCTGAACATCGCCCTCGTCATACGCGGGACCAAGTACGAGGGCGTCAGACCTGTCGTGAAGGAGATCCTCGACGCACTCCATGTGGCCTGGAGGGCGGAGCTTGCCTCGGACAAGTGGAACGGGAACCTCGCGAACATAGCGGCCCTGGAGAAGGTCATACAGAAGGACCTGCTGGACAGGTTCAACCAGGAAACCTTCCACAGGTCCGACAGCAAGTACCTGGACCTGTCCAAGGCCAAGGTCTTCCACCCGGACGAATAGCTCCACAAATCTTTTAACCAACGGGACGAATGGTCATTCATGGACCGAAAGGACGCCACTGGCCCGATCCTCTACCTGGTCGGGGCCCTATGCCTGTTCATATTCGCAGGCGTCCTCATGGCCATCGCCGTTTGGCGCGGCGAGGCCCAGGTCGGCATATTCCTGATATTCCCGTTCGTTTCCGGCGGAGGCCTGTTCATGGGCCTGGGGATGCTGCTCGTCCTCGTCGGGTTCGTGGTCCTCGTCATCGGGGCCGTGAGGCGGTTCGGCGCCATGGCCCTGGAGGATGGCTGGGACGAGGATGGACCGAAGCCAAGGCAGAGGGCCAAGCCGAGGCCAAGGACCGTCGGGGACGAGGAGGTTGACGCGCCCAGGGTCTCGAAAGGCTTCAAGGGCGGTGGTGTCGTGTTCATAGGTCCTGTGCCGATAGTGTTCGGGCGCGATGCCAAGGTCACGAAGCTCATGCTCTATCTTTCAATTGTGCTAGTGATAGGGCTCTGCCTGCTGTTCTTCACGCTGAGCTTCAGGGGCATCTAGGATCAATCAAGGTCCAGGTCCATGGACTTCTTCCCCGGGCCGAGGCCCTCGGTCGGCATCTTCCTGACTGCCTGGGTGGAACGGCTGGCTTTCGAGAGGAGCAACTCGTTCAGGCCCGAGTTGGGGTTCTTCTTTCGGGTCAGCTCTATGTCCGTGAGCTTGATGATGCCGATTTCCGCGAGGCCGTTGACCGTGGCCCCCTTCAGGTGGCCGCCCTTCAATCCGAGGTCCTTGGTCGCGACGCCGGCGTGCAGGTGGATGGCCGGCTTATCGTCGACCGTCGCGATCGTACCGTGCAGGGCCACGAGCTCCGCTGGTTCCTGGAAGGTCGTCCATTGGTATTCCTTGCCAAGATAGTACCCCAGCTCGAAGTCCCGGAGCATACCGATGCCGAAGAGGACCATGCCGGATTTTATCATCTGGTCCTGGGCCAGCCGCTCGAGCGTCTTGAAAAGGTCCTCGCCGTTGTCGAGCTTGACGACGACGATATTGGTCTCGCGCTCTACTTGCATGGTTCCATCCTTGCTCCTCGGGATTGTAGGGATGGCCCCACTAATAGAAATAAATTTCGTGGGAGACCGGGCCGTTCGGCGTGTCCCTACAATGTGATTTCCCATCAGAACATTACATGCAATCGAAAGCCAGAAGGCCACCTTCTGCCGGAAGAATCCTTGGGTCATCCAAGGATGGCCCAGGAGGACCAAACTATGTTCAAGAGGATATGGAAGGATGAGGAGGCGGTCTCGCCTGTGATCGCGACGATACTCATGGTCGCCATCACGGTCGTGCTCGCCGGTGTGCTGGTGGTCTACATGCAGCAGTTTTCCAATGGACCCAATAACATCCCCCCAACTGGGAACTCTGTGGCGCAGAGCTTCACGAACGTGGTGGACGGGGTCAAGACGAAGAACGGCGGTGGTTGGTACGTCCAGATAACGGGCCTTCAGGGGCTGAAGCCTCCGTGGTCCGATGTCACTGTCCAGCTTGCTAGGAACAACATACCGGTCGCTAAGATGATAGGTGTAAAGACCTCGACGGCAACATTCTCGAACACGACCGGGACCAACATCAAATGGTACGCCATGAGCTCCGGCGGCCAGCTAGCCTACTGCCCCAACAACTGCGCGAACAAGGCCAACATCGCCCAGGCCATGGGCCCTGGGGACTTCGAGACCCTGGAGAACGCCTACTTCGTGATTATCGACTCGAACGCCAATACCGTCCTGGACCCTGGGGACCAGGTCTATGTCTACGGGAACTACCAGGGCGGCACCAACCAATTGGTGGGCGGACCCGGCTGGTCCCTCGAGTTCACGCTGGGCGGCAGCCCGATCTGTGGGTCGCACCTAGGTTGAACGATTGGTACAATGAGGAGGCCCGAGCAATCTGGTCTCCCCTTTTTTTTTCTTGGTTCATTTATAAGGGGCGGTTCCCGACACCGCATGATATTTTTATATATGGTATTGTAAATTAAAAGACACATTCGACCGGAGGTTTGCTTCCCTGACATCATATGTCCCCCGCCATCGCCAAGTACTACTGATCATGGGCCAGCAGATAAAATGGGGGAAATATCGAGCTCCTTCTTTCCATGGGACTTCCGAGGGAATCTCCCACGATACCCTTATTTCTCTCCACGACTGTAAGATAGGCCCTCGGGCATCGGAAAAGTGGAGAACGAGATGCCCAGGAGAGGTGCGAATGCGCGATGGCGAGAGGATGGAAAGGAGGGTCCTGGGCGACCTGAGGTCGACGGTCCTGTTGGGTCAGTTGGCCGTCGGTGGCGCCACGGGCGCCATGGCGGTCATGACCGGCCTGCTGGTCATGTACGGTCACAGATTCGGGGCCCTGTTGGTCCTACCGGTCCTCATCGTGATGCCCGTGATGATGCTCGTCGCATTGGCCCTCCATGATCAGGGACGGAGGGCCGCGAAGGAGCTGAAATACCTGACGTGATCAGGTCACGGCCCGATGAAGGGTCTGGGGCTTCCGGAAGAAATGAAGGAGCCTTTGACCCCTGTGGGCGTCCTTAGGAGCTCACGGAGGTCATTTTTTCATTTTCGCGCCGGTCTCTTCCACGTACTCGTTTATCGACTTCACTGCGAACTTCTCGGTCTTCGCGGCCTTGATGGCCTTCGCCGCCGCCCTTGCGGCCGCCAGGGTCGTCAGGAACGGTATCTCCAGCTCGACGGCCAGCCTGCGCATCTGGTAGCCGTCGCGCCGTGCCCCGCTGGTCTTCGTTGGCGTGTTTATGACGAGCTTGATCTCGCCCTTCCTCATGAGGTCGATGGCGTCCGGGTGCTTGCCCTCGCTGATGCGCCAGATGGTCTTCACCTGGACACCGTGCTCCCTGAGATAGGTGGCGGTCCCGACCGAGGCTAGGAGCTCAAGGCCCGCCTCGACGAGCTCCTCTGCTATCGGGATGATGGCGTCCTTGTCGGAGTCGCGGACCGTGATGTAGACCTTGCCCTTCGTCGGGAACCTCATGCCTGACGCCAGCATGGCCTTGTAATAGGCCAGATGGAAGCTCTTGTCCACGCCTATGACCTCGCCCGTGGACTTCATCTCGGGCCCGAGCACGGCGTCGACGCCCGGCAACTTCAGGAACGGGAAGACCGGCGACTTCACCGACGCATGGCCGATGTGGGCCTCGCCCAACAGTCCCTGGTCCTTGAGGCTCTTACCTAGCATGACCTTGGTCGCGACCTTGGCGAGCGGTATGCCGGTGGACTTCGAGACATACGGGACCGTCCTGCTGGCCCTCGGGTTGGCCTCGAGCATGTAGACGGTATCGTCCTTGACCGCCAGCTGGAGGTTGACCAGGCCCAGAACGCCCATGTGCAGTGCGGTCTCCGTCGTTATCCTGCGTATCTCTTCAAGGACCTTCTCCGACAATGTCTGTGTCGGTATGACGCAGGAGGCGTCCCCCGAGTGCACCCCGGCCTGTTCGATGTGCTCTTGGATGGCCCCGATGAAGACGTCCTTGCCGTCGCAGACGGCGTCCACGTCTATCTCGATGGCGTTCGTGAGGTATTTATCAACCAGCACCGGGTGGTCCGGGTTGACCGCCGCGGCGGCCTTCATGTAGAACTCGAGCTCTTCCTCGGCGTAGACTATCTCCATGCCGCGCCCGCCAAGGACGTACGATGGCCTGACAAGGACCGGGTATCCTATCTCGTGGGCCCTGGCCTTCACCTCCGCATAGGACATGCCCGTCCCGCCCTCAGGTCTTGGTATATTGTGTTTCTCCATGAGCTGGTCGAACCTCTTGCGGTCCTCGGCGAGGTCTATGGAGTCCGCTGAGGTCCCGAGAATCTTGCATCTGGAACCGGATTCATCGAAGTACCTCTGCAGCGGGATTGCCAGGTTGATGGCCGTCTGGCCCCCGTACTGCAGCACGATACCGTCCGGGTCCTCCTCCGCGATGACGTTGACGACATCCTCCAACGTGAGAGGTTCGAAATAGAGCCTGTCCGAGACGTCGAAGTCCGTCGACACGGTCTCAGGGTTGTTGTTAATGACGATGGCCTCGACACCTTCCTCCTTCAGGGCCATGATGCCGTTCACCGAGCATTCGTCGAACTCGACCCCCTGGCCAATGCGAATGCTCCCGGAGCCGATGATGATGACGCGCGTGATGGGGCCAGTTGTCTTTGGCGTTTTGGCATCCTTTCCCGTCGGCGGGCCGCCCTCGCACTCGGACTCCCATGTGCTGTAGAAGTAGGGCGTTTTGGCCGCGAACTCGGCGCCGCAGGTATCGACCATCTTGAAGGTCGGCCTCATGCTCTTCCTTTTCCGCAAGGCCGTGATCTCCTTGATGGGCCTGGCGGTCAAGCGCGCGATCAAGGAGTCCGGGAACCCGAGCCTCTTGGCCTTGGCGTAGACCTCGTCGCTGAACTCATGCTTCAGTTTTTCCTCCATCTCGACCAAGTGCGCGATCTTGTCGACGAAAAAGACATCCCATTTGGTGATGTCCGCGATGGTCTCTGGCCTCAGGCCATTCCGGATGGCGTCGCCTATAGCGAAGATCCTCTTGTCCGTGGGCTCGATGAGCTCGGCCATGACCTGGCCCTTGGACAGCCCCAGCGATATGAGCCCGTCCTTCTTTATGTCCAGGGACCGGATGGCCTTCATGATGGCTTCCTCGATGGTCCTGCCTATGGCCATGACCTCGCCCGTGGACTTCATCTGGGTCCCTATGTGCGGGTCCGCGCTCGTCAGCTTGTCGAATGGCCAGCGGGGTATCTTCAGGACGCAGTAGTCCAGTGTCGGCTCGAACTCGGCCTTGGTCTCGCCAGTGACACGGTTAGGGATCTCGTCGAGGTTCATGCCGATGACTATCTTCGCGGCCACGCGGGCTATCGGATATCCCGTCGCCTTGGAGGCCAGGGCCGATGAACGTGATACACGCGGATTGACCTCGATGACACGGTACTCGCCGTTATACTGGTTGAGCGCGAACTGGATGTTGCAGCCGCCCCGTATCCCAAGGGCCCTGATTATCTTCAGGGCCGAGGTCCTCAGCATTTGATGGTCCTCGTCGTTGAGCGTCTGGGCCGGAGCGATGACTATGCTCTCGCCCGTGTGGATGCCCATGGGGTCGAAGTTCTCCATGTTACATATGGTGATGCAGTTGTCGTTGCCGTCCCGCATGACCTCGTACTCGAACTCCTTCCACCCGAGGACGCATTCCTCCACCAGGACCTGGTGTATCCTCGAATAGGCCAGGCCCTTGGTCACGATCTCGACGAGCTGGTCCTGGCTCTCGGCTATGCCGGAGCCGAGGCCCCCGAGCGTGTAGGCGGCCCGGATTATGACGGGATAGCCGATCCTGTTGGCTATCTGGATGGCCTCGTCGACCTCGTTGCAGCTGGCGCTCAAAGGAATGGGCTCGTTTATGTTCTTCATGGTCTGCCGGAAAGCCTCCCGGTCCTCGGCGGCCCGGATGGCGTCGACGGAGGTCCCGAGCAACTCGACATTGTACTTCTGCAGGATGCCCTTTTCATGGAGCTCGGAGCAAAGGTTCAGGGCCATCTGGCCGCCCATGCCCGAGATGATGCCCTGGGGCCTCTCCTTCTCGATTATCTTCTCGAGGAATTCCACGTCCAACGGCTCCATGTAGGTCCTGTCAGCGATGCCGAGGTCCGTCTGGATGGTGGCCGGGTTGTCGTTCGCCAGGACGACGTAGAAGCCCTCCTCCCGGAGGGCCTTGATGGCCTGTGAGGTCGAGAAGTCGAACTCGGCGGCACTTCCAATGGTTATGGCGCCCGAGCCGATTATCATGACCTTCTTCAGGTCGGTCCTCTTCGGCAACCCTTCCTACCTCCTCATTTCGGCAACATTCCCCTCGATACCATCATCATCCTGAACCTCTCGAAGTGGTTCCTGGTGTCCCAGGGCCCCGGCGCGGCCTCGGGGTGGTACTGGACGCTGAACACCGGAAGCTCCTTGTGGTCCACGGCCTCGACGGTGTTGTCGCTGACGTTAATCTCCGAGACCTCGACCTCCGAAGGTAGTGAGTTGGCCTCGACGGCGAAGCCATGGTTCTGCGAGGTTATGGCGCACTTGCCGGTCTTGAGGTTCTTGATGGGCTGATTCCCGCCGCGGTGGCCGAACTTCAGCTTGTAGGTCTGTCCACCGAAGGCCAACGACAGCATCTGATGGCCCAGGCATATGCCCATTATGGGTAGTTCCGGCAAGAGCGCCCGGACCGTCTTCACCGTCGTCCCTATCATCTCGGGATGCGACGGGTCCCCTGGGCCGTTGGAGATGAGCATGCCGGCCGGCCTGAGCTTCCGGATGGCGTCGGCCGTCGTGTCGAACGGGACCTGGACGACGTTCGCGAACTTGCACAGGTGCCGGATGATGTTCATCTTGACGCCACAATCTAGAACCACGACCGTCATGGCGTGCGGGTCGGGCCCGGGCCACTTCTTCGTCTCTTTGCATGATACCGTCGCCACGAGGTTGTCCGAATCCGGATAGGGCCTCTTCTTGAGCTCACGAAATACCGTGTGCAGGTCCGGAGGACTGCCCTCGACGTAAGGTATCAGGAACGCCCTCAGGGTCCCGGAGACCCTCGTCTTCTTCGTCAGGGCCCTGGTGTCCAGGTCCTCTATGCCGGGGATGCTGAACTTGGTCAGGAACTGGTGGAGCGTCATCTTGCAGTCACGATGGCTCGGCTTGTGGCAGGCCTCGCGAACGACATAGCCGCGCACCTGGATGCGGTCCGATTCATAATGCTTGTCATCGATGCCGTAGTTGCCGATGAGCGGGTAGGTCATCATCACGATCTGGCCGGCATAGGACGGGTCCGTGAGGACCTCCTGATAGCCGGTCATGTTCGTATTGAACACGAGCTCGCCGAAAACAGGCTGCTCCGCGCCAAGACCGATGCCGTGGACCGCTGTCTCGTCCTCGAGGGCCAGCACGCAGCGGTGTTGCGGATGCATCATTACGACCTCTCCGAGATAGTGGTTGGTGGTTAAAACTATTTCCCATGCTTATCGAGCGTGGATATCATCAAAGTGTTGGTAATCGCACAATCGGGCATGGCCTAATTTCTGATCTTACCCTCGGCGTCATAATATTTCCTTTTGAACCAGAAAGCCAGATTGACCAGTGAGATGAGCACCGGTACCTCCACCAGTGGCCCTATCACCGCGGCGAAGGCGACGCCGGAGGTTATGCCGAAGATCCCGATGGCCACGGCGATGGTCAGCTCAAAATTGTTCGAGGATGCGGTGAAGGTCTGTGCGACCGCGTGCGGATAATCGAACCTAAGCTTGATGCTCAGATAGAATGACAACAAGAACATTATCAGGAAATACGCCAGCAAGGGGATTGCTATCCTGATGACGTCCAGCGGAAGGCTGACCACAGACTGTGCCCTGATCGAGAACATCACGACGATTGTGAAGAGGAGTGCCAGCAATGAAATCTTCCCAATCCTTGGTATGAACTTATGGTCGTACCATTCCGCCCCTTTCCTCCGCAGAAGGAAATACCGTGTGAGCATTCCTCCGAAGAATGGGATTCCGAGATAGATGATGACGCTTATTGCCACTGAGAGGATCGAGATGTCGATTGCCTTCCCAGAGCCAGGGGAAACGATGTCCGACAACACGAAAATGAGGAAGTATGCATAGAAAGAGTACATCAATATCTGGAAGACCGAGTTCAAGGCGACCAGGATGGCCGCATATTCCGTATCACCCTCTGCCAGCTGGTTCCATACCAGGACCATGGCGATGCATCTTGCGATCCCGGTCAGGATGAGACCGGTCCGGTACTCCCACCGGTCCGGAAGGAAAAGCCAGGCCAGGGCGAACATCAGCAATGGGCCGACGATGTAGTTCAGGGCCAGAGAGGTCCCGATCATCCTCTTTGCCTCAGGTTGCCTGGTCATTTGCGAGAGCTCCTCGTACTTGACCTTGGCCAGCGGCGGGTACATCATCAGTATCAATCCGATGGCTATTGGGATCGAGGTCGTCCCAACGCTTAGGGAGTTGAGGAAGTCGACCAGGCCTGGAACTACGACCCCGAGGGCTAAACCGATGAAAATGGCCAGGAAAATCCAGATGGTCAGATAACGGTTCAGGAACGAAAGCCTCTTCGTTACGCCTTCTGCCATGGTCCTCAAGCCCTCAGGGATGAGAGAGGCGATTGACCTCTCATTTCAATAAAAGTTGAAATATGTCTTATGTATATATCTTTTGCCACCCATATGTGGTTACGTGGTGGACATGAAGAGAAATTCGTCCAAGGGGAAGGCCAAGGTCCACAAGGGAGTGGTCAGGAACGAGGACGAATGCTGTGTCATCAACGGTAAGCTGAACCTTCCAGCTTCTATCCTGAGGCAATTGGACAAAGCGGGGGGCCTCAAGCGCATCATCGACAAAATTCCATCTACGAATGGGCTGAAGGCCATTTCAAGCGCCCATCAGGCCCTTGCGGACGCCGTGCGCATCCGTATCCTGCATTCCCTAGCTCAATGCGACCTGTGCCCCTGCCTGTTGAAAACGATCACTGGTCTGCCTGATTCTAAGCTATCCTACCATCTCAATGTCTTGGAGGAAGCGGGGCTCATCTCTTCGTTCCCGCAAAAAAAATGGCGCATTTATGCCCTTACCGAAGAAGGAAAGGCGTGGATCGGTATGAAACGCCCTGGACGCAAATGACCTTGAACCAATGCGCGTGTGCGAGAGCATTCAGAGCAGCGATTTTGCCTTGATCGTCGGGGCCTTGAGGGCCTCGACCTTCTTATGGTTGGCCTCGACCTGCTCCAATGCCTTTGAAAGGGCCTTCGCTACCTGCTTCGGTCCCGTGCCACCCGGGGATGCCTTGGCCTTGACCGAGCCCTCGGGCTTGAGAACCGCAAGGGATTTATCGTCGAAGGCCTGATGGAATGACCTGAGGTCACCGAGGGTCAGCTGGTCCAGCTGTTTATCGTGCTTCTCACACCACAGGACGACCTTGCCGATGACACCGTGGGCCTCCCGGAACGGGACACCCTTCTTGACGAGGTGTTCGCACAGGTCGGTCGCGAACGAGCCGGGCGAGACCGCGGCGGCCATGCGTTCCGGATGGAATGTCAGCGACCCCAGGGCCGGGGCCATGGCGCCAAGGCACGCTTCGACGGTATTGAATGCATCGATTGTGGATTCCTTGTCCTCCTGCAGGTCCTTGTTGTATGCAAGCGGCAGGCCCTTGAGTACGACGCCGAGAGAGGCCAGGTGCCCGAGTACGCGTCCGGTCTTGCCGCGGACTAACTCGAACACGTCCGGGTTCTTCTTCTGCGGCATCATACTGCTGCCCGTCGAGGCCGCATCACCTAGACTCGCCCAGCCGAGCTCGCCCGAGCACCACAGGATCAACTCCTCGCAAAGGGAACTGAGATGTATGGAGACGAGCGCCAGACACGAGAGTGATTCGTACACGAAGTCCCGGTCACTGACAGCGTCCAGGCTGTTGGCGAAGGTCGCGTCGAAGCCTAACAGTTTCGCCGTGATGCCTGGGTCTATTTCGAGGCCAGTGCCCGCAAGGGCACCGGCCCCCAGGGGAGAGACATTGACGCGCTTGAAGGCGTCCTCGAGGCGCCCTATATCGCGCTGGAACCTTTCGTGATGCGCCAACATGAAATGGGCCAACAGTATCGGTTGGGCCGGCTGCAGATGTGTATGTCCCTGGAGGACGATCGGATGACCGCCTTCCGGGGGGGGTGAAGAGAGCGAGGCCTTCGAATTCCCGTCAGCAAGCCTAAGCAGGGCCTCCTGCAACGAGACGAGGCCCGCTGCTGTGAGCGCGATATGCTCGCGTATGTAGAGGCGCAGGTCCAGGGCCACCTGGTCGTTGCGGCTCCGGCCCGCGTGCAGCAGACCAGCTGCATCGCCGATCTCCTCGTTCAGAAGGGCCTCGACGTTCATGTGTATGTCCTCGAGGTCCTCCTTGAGCTCGGCCTGGCCCGATTCCAGTCTCTTCCAGACGTCCCTGAGCCCCTCGGAGAGGACCGTTGCCTTCTCCTTGGGGACCACGCCCGTCTCGCCGAGCATCATGGCATGCGCTATGCTACCGGCTAGGTCGGCCCAGGCGAGCTCCCGGTCGAACCGGATGCTCGCCAGGAAGCCGGCCAGCTGCCCGTCGAGGGGTTCCTGGAACCGGTGGCCCCAGACCTGTGGCACCGTCGGTCGTCCTGCTTTGGCCTTAGTATTGGCCTTGCGTGTTACCTTTCCGGATTTCATACATTTCCTTTTCCATGGTTTCGATCCGGTCGGCAAGGAACACTACCTGTTCCTTCAGCTTTTTCATTTCTTGTTCGTTTGTCACTTCCTTCTCCTCCTTTTCTTTCGATCTGTTCGATCATCTTGATATTTCTCGGCCTAGCTGCCCTTGCATTTCTTCTCGGCCGCCTTTATGGCCTGCTCGAGTATCTCGAGGCCCTGGTCCAGCTGGTCGTCGTGGATGTTCAGCGGCGGGATGAGCCTCACGCCGGAACCGCACGGTAGCAGCAACAGGCCGTTCTTGTAGGCCTCGGTCACGACGGCGTCCTTGAACTTGTGGTGGGGCTCCTTGGTCTTCTGGTCCTTCACGAACTCGATGACTTGCATGAGCCCGAGCCCGCGGACATCGCCTATGACAGGGTGCTTCTTCTGCATCTGGAGCAGGACCTTCATCATCTGCTTGCCCAGTTCTTCCGATTTCTGCAGCAGGCCCTCCTCCTCGATGACCGATATGGTCGCGAGCGATGCGGCCGCGGCCACCAGGTTCCCGCCGTAGGTGTTGCTATGGGCACCCTCGACGCCGAAGTCGAGCTTGGCGTCGAAGACGCAGGCACCGATGGGAAGCCCGGAGCCCATGCCCTTGGCCATGAGCACGATGTCGGGTATGACCCCGAAGTGCTCTATGGCGAACATCTTGCCCGTGCGCCCGAATCCCGCCTGGACCTCGTCGTCTATGAACAGTATCCCGTGCTTGGTCGCTATCTTCTTCAAGGTCTGATGGAACTCGGCCGGGGGAACGACGTAGCCACCTTCGCCCTGGACGGGCTCCACCAGGAATGCCGCGCATTCCGCGGGCGGGACCACCTTGCTGAGGTAGATCTCGTCGATGATCTTGGCACAGTAGCATCCACAGGACGGGTACTCCATCTTGTAGGCGCAGTGATAGCAGTTGGCGTAGGGGACCTTGGTCACCCCGGGCATCATCGGGAAGTACCTGTCGACGGCCGCGATGCTGTTGGCCATGAAGGAGTTGGCACCCATGGTCCTGCCATGGAAGCCTCCGATGAAGCTTATGAACTGGCCCTTCTGGGTGTGCCACTTGGACACCTTAATGCCGCATTCGACACTCTCGGCGCCGGAGTTCGTGTAGAAGACCTTCTTCGGGAAGTCCCCGGGCGTGATCTCGGTGAGCTTCTTCGCCAGGTCAACCTGGACCTTGTAGTAGAAGTCCGTGCCCGCGAAGTGCATGAGCTGGCTGGCCTGGTTTATGACGGCGCTCACGATCTTCGGATGGCAGTGGCCCGTGTTCGTGACCCCGATGCCACTGGTGAAGTCCACGTACCAGTTCCCGTCGACGTCCCTCACCATGGAGCCCTTGCCGAGCTCGCCTACCACTGGGGAGCACTTGGTGCTCATGGCCAGGTACTTGCTGTCCTCGGCCACGATGGATGCCGCGACCTTGCCGGGCACCTCGCTCACGATCTTCGCGTGCAGGCCGTTCATTGCGTTGCCGTTCGTTCCGTTCCCGTTCTTCTTGACTTCTCCCGTAACCATTGCCTTCGTCATTCCTTTCACCCCATACTAATGAGCCTGAGACTTGCCATTGGCCTTTGCCTGGCCCTCGATCTCCGTCGATATGCCGTTCGTGCCCTCGAGCTGCGCAGCCTGAATGGACTGGACCTTCAGTGGCAGCGTGTAAAGTTCGATGAACCCCGTTGCAGCCCCGTGGTTGAACCCGTCGGATGCGCCATAGGTGGACAGGTCCATCTTATACAGCGACAGCGGGGAGCGCGTACCTACGACCACGGCCGAGCCCTTGAAGAGCTTGACAGAGACCTCGCCGGTCACGACCTCCTGGGTGCTTTCCACGAAGGCCTGGAGGGCCTTCATGAGTGGCGTGAACCACAGCCCGCCGTAGACCATCTCAGCGACCTTCTGCTCGACCTGGGCCTTGAAGGATGTGACGTCCTTCATGTGGACGTGCTTCTCCAGGGCCTGATGGGCCTTTATCAGGACCGCGGCGGCCGGGTACTCGTAGACCTCGCGCGACTTGATCCCTACGACCCTGTTCTCGATGTGGTCGATCCTCCCGATTCCGTTGGCCCCTGCAATCATGTTCAATTCCTGCACGAGCTCTAATGGTCCCATAGCCTTGCCGTCGAGGGCCACCGGGACGCCCTTCTCGAACGCTATGATCATGGTCGTGGGTTCGTCAGGTGCTTCGGTGGACGACACGGTCCACTCGAATGCGTCCTCGGGTGGTTCGCACCATGGGTCCTCCAGGACGCCACATTCCACGGACCTGCCCCAGAGGTTCTCGTCGGTACTATAGGGCGAGCCCGCCTTGACAGGGACCTTGATGCCGCGCGCATTGGCCCATTCGATCTCCTCCTCTCGGGAGACGTGCCACTCGCGCATGGGAGCGATGACCTTCAGGTCGGGGGCCAGCACCGCGAAGCTGGACTCGAAACGAACCTGGTCATTGCCCTTGGCGGTACAACCGTGGGCCAGGTGCGTCGCACCGGCCTTCTTGGCGAACTCGACGACCTTCTTGCATATGAGCGGTCGGGCCAGGGCCGTTCCCGCAGGATAGACGCCCTCGTAGAGGAGGTTGGCCTTCAGCGCTGGGACTATGTAGTCCGTCGCGAACTCGTCCTTGACATCGATTATTACGGCCTTGGCCCCGTTGGCCTCGGCCCGGGCCACATGCCCTGCCAGGTCCTCGGCCTGGCCCACATCGACGCAGACTGCGATGACCTCTGCGTCATAGTTCTCCTGCAGCCACTTGATGGCGACCGTCGTGTCGAGGCCGCCAGAGTACGCGAGCACTACCTTTACCTTCTTGCCGTTCTTCTTTGCCATTGATTGGCACCTCATCGATTCTAACAAGGTTTTATTTAAAAGAATTATGACGAGAATCCGACAGCCGGGGCCATTGGATGCATCAATTCCGACATCCGTCGGGCCAAGTTTTTAATATTAAATTATCAATTATCCGCACCAATGCACTCCGGATCCCCGAATGACAACGATGGAAAGAACGGCAAGCCCAGCGCCGCCCAGATCACCAGGGAGTATGTTGAGAAGCGCCCGGTGCTCAAACAGATGCTCCTCAAGGGGCTCATCAACCATTCGGCCCTGGCGAGGGTCATCATGGACGAGGAGGGGCTGACGAACGAGGAGGCCGTGACCGCGGCGCTCAGGCGCCATGTCGTCGAGGTTGGGGCCGTGATCGCGGGACCCGATGAGGCCATCCGGACGCTCATGGCCGAGTCCAGCATAAACATGAAGAACAAGATAGCGAGCATCACCGTGAAGGGCGACTGGCAGGTCCTGGCCCGCCTCGAGAAGTCCATGAAGGGGTTCATGGGCCAGAAGGACCTCATGCAGTTCATCCTCGGTACCGAGGCACTGACCATAATCACCGAGGAGAACAACGTTGAATTCATAGTCACATCGTTAGGAAAGGAGCATGTGATCAAGACCAGGCGCGGCCTTGCCGAGGTCGCCGTGGTCTGCCCGCCGAAGATCGAGGTCACCCCCGGGGTCGTCACGCATCTCTCGAGCATACTTTCTCACAACGGCATCAACGTCGTCGAGATGGCCTCGTGCTACACGGACGTCATCTTCATCGTTGACGAGAAGGACATGACGAGGGCCTACGAAATCCTGAGTCGCGGGTTCAAGAAATCCCCTTAGTTGTACTGTCCGTCTAGGATACGTTTAAATCTTCATTCATACTTAACCGTGATTCCAGGTCCCGGGGCGTGCCCGGCGACCTTTGGCTGGGAAAGGAAGAGGACGCAACCTTCCCGACGGAAATGAAGGAATGGGAAGGGAGAGCGCCCTGGGGGGAACGGAAGGAATTGTTGAACCTGGCCATCCCTAACAAGGGCAGGCTGTCGGAGAAGGCCCTAGAGATACTCCGAAAGGTGGGCCTCAAGGTAGGTGGCATCTCGGACAGGCGGCTCATCGCCACCGTCGGCAAGAAGTACCGCGTGCTTTTCGTCAGGGCCGCTGACATCCCCGAGTTCGTCCAGAACGGGACAGCGGACGTCGGCATCACGGGCCTCGACCTCATCGAGGAGTCCGGGGCCGAGGTCGAGAGGCTCATGCCCCTGGACTTCGGCAAGTGCAGGCTCGTTCTAGCGACGCACGAGGGCTCCAAGCTGGCATCGCCCAAGGACATCCCCGACGGCACGGCCGTGGCGACGTCCTTCCCCAACATCTCATCGCGCTTCTTCAAGGGTCTCGGCAAGACCGTGAGGATCGTCCCAGTCTCCGGGGCCACCGAGGTCACTCCGCACATCGGCGTGGCCGATGTCATCGTGGACCTCACCGAGACCGGCAGCACGCTCATCATGAACCACCTGAAGGAGATTGGCCAGATCATGGAGTCCACGGCCATGTTCATAGCTAACAAGAAGGCGCTGGCCGAGAAAGGCCAGAAGATAAAGGAGCTCCAAGGGGCCCTCGAGAGCGTAACGCACGCCGCGAAGAAGAGGTACCTCATGGCCAATGTCCCGAAGGGCAGGCTCGACGAGGTGCGGGCCCTTGTCCCGGGCGTGTCGGGACCGACAATCATGCCCCTCATGGGCACCGATGACATGGTGGCCATCCACGCCGTCGTGTCCGAGGAGGACATCAACGGCATAATCACGGTCCTCAAGAGCCTGGGGGGAACGGCCATCTTGGTCCTTCCCATAGAAAGGATGGTGGTCTGATGAAGATCGTAAAGGCCGCTGAACTGAACATGAAGGACTTCCACCAGAGACGGGTCAAGCTTGAGAAGACCAAGGAGAAGATCGTCGAGATTGTCGAACTGGTCAAACACAAGGGCGACGCAGCCCTCATCGAACTCACCGCGAGGTTCGACAAGGTGGAGCTCAAGTCGATCCAGGTGACCCAGCAGGAGATCGACGAGGCCGTTGCCCGGGTCCCGCAGAACGTCAAGGAGGCCCTGACAACCTGCGTCGAGAACATACGCAAGTTCCACAGGACCCAATGGAATAACGAGCCTGAGTTCCGGGGAGAGGGCATGGAGCTCGGGAGGGTCTTCGTGCCTCTGGATTCCGTCGGCGTCTATGTGCCTGGCGGCAAGGCCAACTACCCGTCAACGGTGATGATGGCGAGCATCCCGGCCAAGTCCGCCGGCGTCAAGACCATCATCGTCTGCACGCCCCCCGACAAGGATGGCAAGGTGTCCGATGTGGTCCTCGCGGCGGCCCATATGTGCGGCATAAGCCACATCTTCAAGGTCGGCGGGGCCCAGGCCATCGCGGCCATGGCCTACGGGACGCAGACCGTTCCCAAGGTCCAGAAGATCGTCGGCCCGGGTAGCATGTACGTGGTGGCCGCCAAGGAGCTCGTGAGAAACGATGTCGGAGTGGACTTCATGGCGGGCCCGTCGGAGATTATCGTCATTGCCGATGATAGCGCTAACCCCGTCTTCGTGGCAGCCGACATGCTGGCCCAGGCGGAGCACGACGAGGAGGCGCTGGTCGTCGCCATAACGGACCACGAGTCGCTCGCCAAGAAGATACAGGAAGAGGTCATGAGGCAGCTCGAGGAGGTCCCCAAGAAGGTCATAGCGTCCAAGTCCCTCGAAAAGTACGGGCACATCGTCATTGTAAAAGATATGGACGAGGCCATGCACATCACCAACGAGATCGCACCTGAGCACCTCAGCCTCAATGTCCGTTCTCCGAGGAAGCTGCTCGAGAAGGTCAGGAACGCGGGGTCCGTGTTCCTAGGCGACTATTCCGCCGTCGCTGCAGGGGACTACTGCACGGGGCCCAACCACATCCTGCCGACGGGCGGCAGTGCAAGGACCATATCCGGTCTTTCGGTGGACGACTTCTTCAAGAAGATCTATTACCAGAACGTCTCTAAGGAGGAGCTCCGGAAGCTAAGCAAGACAGTAATCACCATGGCCCATGTCGAGGGTCTCGACGCACATGCATTATCCGTCGAGAGGCGGCTAGAGAAGTCTGACAAGGGCCATCCGCCCGAGAAGACCGACGGGAAGCCCAAAGAGAAGTGATCACCAGGCGACCTTCGATAGGCAGGCCAGGTGGTGTTCGTTCTCGTAGAAGTGGACGATCAGATGGTCGTTCGATAGCGCGATCAGTCCCGCCTGGGACGGGATCTTCGGGACCGGGGTCCTGGGATCCTTCGCATCGAAGGGCATGTAGAGTATGGATAAGTCCGTTTGCATGAGGACACCATCATCGTTGCAGAGATAGTTGTCCTTCATGCCCGAGGGCTTCTTAAAGAAGGTAAATTCGCCTTCGGGTGACACCTTGCAGATATGGTCGTAGACGTCGCCGAAGAGCCCGAGGCCCACGGCCCGCACATGGTTCAGGTAGTAACCCCCGACCTCGGGCTTCTTCTTCCACAGGAGGGTGCCCTTCAGGTCGTATGCAAGGATGGGGCCGTCAAATCGCGGGAACAGGTAGAGCCTATCGTCGAGCAGGACCATGTCCTCCCTCATCTCCTTCTCGCCTGTACCCCCCAGCTCCTTGAAGAACTCGGTCACCGGCATCTCCAGGACCGCGCCGAAGTCCTCGACCATCCAGAGCGTGAGGGCCTCCTTCGTAAGGACCGCGATGATGCTCCCTGCGCAGCGGACGCTGGCGGAACCGTCGACATCGTGGATCCAGAGGACCTCCCCAATAGGACCCTGCCGCCAGATCTTCCCCTCTTGGCGGAAGACTATGCTGTCGTCCGTCTGGGGCCAAACCTGGGGGCCGTAGGCCCGCTCGGGCTCCACCGCGAGCTTGAACGAGCGTTTTACCTCGCCCGTTTCCCTGTCGAAGACGATCGCATACCACCCGCGACCGTTACCGGTGCCGAACGGCACGACCATTGTAAGGAGAAGCGGGTCACCCGATGTTGTGAGGGACAGTATGGGATTGTAACAGCCCACGCCTTGGTTCGAGTTCGTCTGTCCGGCATAGAACCGAAAGATGGTCTTCCCCGTGGGAAGGTCGATGGCCTCTAGTATGAAGCTCGAGTTGTAGAACAACGTGTTCTCGCGGATCAGGCCCTGGCCATCGGCCTCATCGAGGACCCAGGAGAACTCGGGATGCTCGCCGGTCCGCCCATCGAGGAGCAGACGGCGTTCAGGCCCATCCTTGTCGAGGGCCTTCATTGCCATGGCGACCATCTCGCGCTTGAGCGGGATACCGCCGCCCTCGAGGATCTCGTCCGTCGATACCCCATGCGAGCAATGGCCGCCCCGGCCCCCATCGTTGAAGGCCTCGGACCAAAGGGTCTCCCCTTTCCCGCTAGGGGCCATCCTGGGGGGGCCCCTCTCCTTCGGGGGCTGGACCGTGATCGGCTTGCAGCAGTTCTTAAGGACCTCGATGGCCTTCAACTTCTCGGGTGGGCCTGTGAGGCCGATGCGGACCAGGGCCCTCAGGGTCTCGACGAAGAGGTTGTCGACCTCCTCGGGGCCAGTGCAGTAATCGGTGTACAGCTGGAAGATCCTCCGCTGTAACTTCAGGAACCGTTCGAGTGCAGGGATGGCCTCGATCAACTGGAACTGGCCGGCCAGGTGGACCATGCGCTCGTCGGGCATGTGGCTGTGGTGGATGAGGTGCGGTCCGACGACCCCGTCCGGGTCCGGCGTGTGCTTCGGGTCCTCGAAGGCATTGAAGTAATCGAGAAGCGCCTTGCGGCAGGCGAGGGTTAACCCTGGGACTGGCCCGCGGTTCGGCCTGTCGCTGATGGGCGAGTGGGCCAGCTGGGCCCTTAACAGGAATGTGAGGAACTCATCCCTTTCTTGAGGCGTGGCCTTGAGGAGGAAGCCTGACCAGAAACGAGAGTGAGGGGAGCTTTTATCCGGGAACCCGCCCGTGATCTTTCCGGACATGATGGCCCTGGCCCAGACGCCGAAGACCGACCAGTTGCCGGTGGCGAACTCGTTCTGGATCTTAATCATATCTTCGGGCGTTGCCGAGCCCAGGAAGATGTCGCGAAAGACGGGGTTCTCGAACCAGCTGTAGTCTTGCGCGTTGTCCGGATGCCACTCGCAGTTCGAAAGGTTCTTGCGCATGTGGCATTCATTGCAGTACATTCTATTAAACAATATCCCATGGAGAAGTGGAATGTTTTTATCCAAGGAAACCCATTTATGAAACCATGAATCTCGACGAGTTCGAGAAATCCGGAAGGAAGAACATCATTCAGACCGCCGTTGAGAAGATGAAGACGCAGTATCCCCATTTCAACCTGGAGGACCCTGGCCAGGTAAGGATATACGCCAGCGACAGGACGGTGCGGGTCATCCTTGGCATCGCCCTCATTTCCGAGCCCGCCCCAGGGGGGAAATGGGTCATGAAGACGAACTATGAGACAGTGTTCAGGGAGGACGAGGTCATCTGTTACCCGTTCAACCCTAGGGAGAGTTTCAAGCTGGACGAGATGGACAAGAAGCTGATCGCCTTGACATTGAAGGACCGGAGCTTGTCCTTGGATGTGGACTTCTCGATAGTGGAGCGAATGGAATACTATGTTATTACTTTCGTTTGGAAACTGACCGGGGAATGCAAAGGATATGACATGAATAAGAAGAACGGGCAGTGGGAGCTGAAAAACCAGAAGCCCCCCGAGGCTCGTCCAGCAGGCTCGATGCCGCATATCGACCTGGGCATAGACGATAAGGAGATCTTCAGAGAGATCACTGAATGACGAGGGACCGTAGGACATGTCCGACGCTGCGACCTTGTTCAGTGCAGGATCAAGGGCCTGAGCGGCGCCGCTGTCGTGCCGATCCACATAAGGTGGACCACGATGATGGCCAGGGCCGAATAGGACAGGATCCCATGGACCCAGCACCAGGCCTTCCGGCCAATGGATTTGCAGAGCCGTTTCTGGAAGATGCCCAGCAATGAGATGACCACCATCAGGACCACAGCCGTGGTCCCGAGGTCGATGCTGATGTAGTCCGAGGTCGCGACCAGGAACACGCCGTTCCACATTGCGTTCTTGTAATGGCCGTACATCAACAAGGACGAGTGCAGCAACCCTATCGACAGTAGTAGATAGGAGAGGGCGCAGTGAAGATCGACGCGCCTCTTCGCGCTGCCCATGGCCTTGTTCATTGCCCTTTTGACGCGCTCCAGGGGACCGCCCGTCGGCATGAGCAGGATGAGCAGGCCCAGGCCTGTGAAGCCCAGGGCCCGGGCCACCAGGCGCGTGTTATCCTGCGTGCCCGTCCCCTTGCCCTGGTTAACTGCGGTCCCGACCACTGCGACATTCAAGGACAAAGAGGACAGGTTCACCCCGGCCTTGTCCAGGGACCATATGACGGCCAGGAGGCCGTGCTCGAGGGCCCGATCGGGGGTCATGCTGACGGTCACCGCCTTGCTCTGGCCCTTAGCCAGGGTCCCGATCGTCCCGGGGTCCACCTTGGTGAAGTTCTTGATGCTGAGGCCTGGGACGATCTTGAGATTGTAAAGGTCCGCCTGGGCCGTGATGTTGACCGTGAAGCTCTGGGACTGTCCCTGGCTGGCCAGGATGGAGCCAGGGGAGATGTCGAACGGCAGCGAGATTATCTGGACGGTCTGCGACAGCGCCACCGCATAGGTCGTCGTGTCCTTGCTGCCGCCGCTGTTGTGAGCATAATGGACAGTGTATGAAACGTTCACTGACACCTGGACCTGACCGATGGCGGTGCCTGACGATGCCGACCATGTGAGACCGTGCGTCTGGGCCCTCGTGTCCATGTCGCCGAGCGTCCGCTTCTCGGTGTTCGGAGTGACCAAGGACACCCCCGGGGCCTTGGACAGGTCTAGCGTTGCCATGATGGCCATCAGCTCATAAGTGCCCGGATGCTGGACGGACAGTGCGATGTCCATGGTCGAGTTCGGCTTGACGGCACTCGGTGCGTTGAGGGATATCGTCGGTCTAGCGAAGGAGAAGCCAGCACTTGGGTCGGAGCCGCCATGGCAGCTCTCGCATTCGTCGGCCTCGGCCGGTGCCGTAATCGGTGGAAAAAGGAAGAGTAGGACCGCCATGGCGACCATGATGCGATGAAGGCTCACGGAGCTCCACCGCCCTCGTCAGGGGGCCATTCTGGCGGCGTTTGCGTTGGGAACTGGTCATCTTGGCCCTGGTCCTGGGTCTTTTCTTGAGGCGCCGTCGGTTCCTGGATCGGTGGCGTTTGCTCCATCGCTGGCTCCGGGGCATAGGACGTTTGCATCATCGTCGGGTCCTGCATCGGCGGCACGCCCTCGGGGGCCGGCGGGGGAACGGAAGCATCGGTCTGCACCGTGGTCCCTTCGTCGGTGCGTTTTGCGCGTCTGACACCCATATAGATGACGAACACCACCGCGATGATGACGAGCACAACCATCAGCCATGGGATGACCTGGGCGTCAAGACCCGAGGCCTTGTTCCCATTATTGCCATCAGGGTTGCTCACCGGCGCCTTGCCTTTCACATCCACCACCCATGTGAGTTCCTTGGACTGGCCCTGCGAGTTCTGCACGGTCAGTGAAACGGTGTGCTTTGTTTGCTGAGCGCTCTGGGCCTCGTAGAGGAACCTATAGCTCGGCCCGACGCCCGTGGCATCCTTTTGGCCGTCGACGGACCAAGCGTAACTCATCTTCCCGCCGTCAGGGTCGAACACAGAGATGTTGAAGGCCTGGGCCTTGCCGCTGTCGATGGGCCCGGTCGCTAGGACCGTGTTGTCGGTGATTATGAAGCCCTTGAGGACCGTGAGGTGCCATGTGTAGTTCACGGTCCCGTTCACATCATGGCCGTCGGACACCATGATCGTGACCACGTGGGTCCCGGCCGACGAATAGCTTGCCTTGTAGGTCAATGTCATCGGGTCTATGAGCGATTGTTTCGGGACGTTGTCGATGGCCCAATGGTTGGTCAGTGGTTCGCTGTCCCGGTCCACGGTCGTGACCTTGAAGGCCTTAATGCCACCCTCGTACATCGAGACCGGGTCAGCCGGTTCCGTCGTCGTTATGGCTGGCCTGTGGTTGATCTTGATGACGGTGACATCGAGGTCGACAATGGCTGAGATGAAGCTCCCGGACCAGGCCTTGGCGCTGAGGGTGTAGACGCCCGGGTCCACCTGCGAGGTGTTCCACACCCAGCTCCAGCTGTCGAAGGACGGGGTCCCGTTGTCTAGGGGCGGGCCCTTCCTATCCATGGTGACCCAGGTGTGCAACAGGTCGGCCCAGATGGCGACCTTCTCCACTGGCCCGGAATTGTTCCCGCGGGCGCTTGTTCCCGAGACCTGCATCAGGTCCTCGACCGTGTAATGATAGCCCGTGAAGTTCACTGTGGGAGGCACGCGGATGATCCTGTCGACATGGACGTAGGTGGCCACCGGCTTGGAGTAGTTGTTGCCGTCGGTCGCCCTGGCGAATATGGCATGGGGGCCCGTGGTCATGTTCGAGCAGTCCCAGGGCTGGTACCACTTGGCCGTGCCGTTGGCGGTCACCCATGTGCTGTTGTCGAAATTCACCTCGACCGACTGGACCTTGTCACCAACGTCCGGGTCGGTGGCCGTGCCTGTGATGTTGACGATGCCCTGGAGCCTGCTACCAGACTTTGGAGAGGTCACGACCACCGTTGGCGGCTTGTTCGGGGGGATGTAGATATCGACCCGCGGGCCCTGGTGGGTGATGTTATCGCCCGTGGCAGCGAAGAGATTGTCCGCGGCCGTGAACTTGAAGTCGTGGTTCCCGATGCCGAGGTTCGTGCCATTGACCTTCGTGGAATAGTCCTCGCCGGACAGGATGTTGTTAGGATTGCCGTCGGTGACCGTCAGAACCCTCGGGGCCTTCCCGTCGATCATCACGGCTATCGAGGCCGGCAGGTCACCGTCGCCGTCGCTGTATGTCACGCTGAAGGTGAAGACCGTCTGGTTGAACCCTTTCAACGGCGTGACCTTCCCGTTGAAGAGTACCGGAGGTTCCTTGGGCTTGATGACGAGGACGTTGCCCTGGATGGTCTCCGTCACATAGTTCCCGATATGATCCGTTGTGATCTTGGCCTCGATCTTTATCGTGTCCTGTCCCGCGCTGCTCCCGGTGATGTTGAAGCGATACTCCTTTGTGTACTCTGGGAGCAGGTTCTGGCTCGTCTGCGGGGACCCCTTGACGGTGTTATGGCCGTTGACGGAAGTGATCGTGACGGTCAGGTCGCTGATCCAGTAACTGGACTTGGCCGGATAGTAGGCCGTGCTGTTCATGGTGACGTTCACCCGGATGGGGAGCATCTGGCCGACGAGTATCTGCGACGGGATGGAATAGTTATCGATGCGCACGAACTCGGTGTACGATGTGCCATGGCACGAGCAAGCATTGCCGGAGGTCATAGGAGATGACAGCGACTCCGTGATGCCAGCTTGTAGAATTGGTGCCGCGGCAACGAGGATGGTTGCCATCAAAACCAGGACGGTCAAAAGGAGCGAGATATTGCCCGTTTGCTTATCAGGGCGATCCTTCCGGATGATACTTCTGGACCTCGTGGCCACCCTCTCTGATGGTCGAAGCCGCATGTTACCGCCCGATATGTGTTCTTGGATTTCAGAAAGGTATCTCCTATATTAGATATATAATGAATTCGGTAATAATTAGCAACAGGTACCTTTGAAGTTGAAACGGTAGGCACAATTTTGTACATTGAGCCATCTTTCCATCGATAGAATACCCTATTACCGAGAATACAAAAGGACCATTGATGCATAGGTTTAAATCGTCATGGGCCCATTTCTCCCCAGTTACAGAGGTAATTCGATGCAAGTTGCACACTTATGTCAGAATTGCAGCACACCCATGATATTGATCAGGCACGAGGGCAAATATAAGGACCACGACGAGGAGAAGGATCGCTATGCCATCTACAAATGCGACCAATGCGAGATCGAGATGCGCTTTGATATAGAGAACAATAAATGGGTGAAGTGATAGATGTTGTGCATGTTTGAACTGTGGCCACTTCGGGCCTAATCTCGCCATACAGATCACAAAGCGCGAGAATGATTATTGGAATCGATTCAGATATTTTCAACAAGCGATTTTCTAACACACATATGTTTATGGTTTATACAAAGTGATTGGGTCACTTCGAGGGCACCGTAAAGATTAATTCCTATGGCCCGAGATGACCTTGAGGCCCCATTTTAAGGGCTTGTTCAATCTGGGAGAGAAGGACAGCATGGCCAAGAGGAAGGCTAGGACCGGCATCAGGACGGCAAAGGCCGGGACCGATTACTCCGTCGGAGACCTGCCCAAAGGGACCATCCGCATGGACCTTAACATGAACCTCCTGGGCCCGAACCCGGCGGTCGATAGATTCATGCGGTCCGGTAAGTACCAGACCCACGAGTACCCCACCCCGGACTCCGACGAACTAAGGGAGGCCCTGGCCGAGGAGTGGCACCTTGAGCCCGGTAACATCGTTTGTGGCAATGGTGTCGACGACATCATCGACCTGACCATCAAGGCGTTCACGGTGAGGGGCGACCGCATCGTGTTTCCCTCTCCTTCATTCTCGATGTACGCCTTCTGGGCCAAGGTCTACGGTTGCACCCCCGTCGAGGTCCCCATGCACCCGGGGTTCACCGTCGACGTGGATGGCCTTCTCAAGGAGCCGGCGAAGCTCATGCTGGTCGCGAGGCCGAACAACCCCACGGGGAACATGCTTCCCGAAGAGGACATGCGGAGGCTCATCGAGGGCACCAAAGCAATGGTGGCCCTGGACGAGGCCTATATCGAATACTCCGGCGGGTCGTTCATGGATCGGCTGAAGGACTATCCGAACCTCGTGCTCTTCAGGACCTTCTCCAAGGCCTATGCCATCGCCGGTCTGCGCGTGGGCGCTGCTGCAGCGACCGATGGCATCAGGAGGCTCTACGAGGTCAAGCCACCGTTCAACCTGAACCTCGTCAGCGAGAAGGCCGCCATCGTGGCCCTGAAGGACAAGGCTTGGCTGAAACGCACGGTCAAGATCCTCGTCGGGGAGAGGGAGAAGCTCGCAGGTTCCCTCAAGGGCCTCGGGTTCCTCGTCTATCCCTCGGTCACGAACTTCCTGCTGTGCAAGGTCCCCATGTCGTCCAAGGTCCTGTGCACGGAGCTCGCCAAGCGGGGCATCCTCATCAAGGACCACGGCAACATACCAGGCCTCGAGGACCATGTGAGGATAACCGCCGGGGCCCCAGAGCACAACAGGTTGTTCCTTGACAAGGTCAAGGAGATCCTCGACGAGAATAGAAAAGGGGGGAAGGACAGTTGAGCAAGAGATCCTCGCCCAAGGTCACCATCTTCGACTACGGTGTCGGGAATCTCCACAGTATATCGAAGGCACTCGAGCTTGGGGGCGCGAAGGTCCAGGTCGTGAACAGCGTTGATGATATCATCGATGCCGAGATAATCATCTTCCCAGGAGTCGGGGATTTCGGCGCCGTCATGGGATTCATGGGCAAGAGGCGCGTTGCCCTCATGAAAAGGCTTGAGGCCGGCGTCCCTACGCTCGGGATCTGCATCGGGTTCCAAATATTGTTCGAGGCCAGTGAGGAGGCCCGTGGCAAGGGCCTCGGTTTCCTCAAGGGCAAGGTCGAGAAGTTCGCTGGCGTCCGGATACCACACATGGGATGGAACACCGTGGAGGTGACCGGGGCAGGCGCCAGGGACCCGCTCATGAAGGGCATCCCGAGAATAACGCACTTCTACTTCGCCAACTCCTATGCGCCCGCGCCGAAGGGGAGGGATGGCCTAAGGCTCGCTGACACCGAGTATGGAAAGAGGTTCCCGGCCGTCATGCGCAAGGCCAACACCTATGGCACCCAGTTCCATCCTGAGAAGAGCGGGACCTTCGGCCTCAGGTTGATCTGTAACTTCGTTAAGGCCGCGGCCAGGGAGGTCGGGCCATGAAGGTCATACCAGCCATCGACATCCTCGACGGCAAGGCCGTGCGCCTGGTCGGGGGGGACATCCGAAGGAAGACCGTGGAGATCGAGGACCCGGTAGGCGTGGCTAAGAACTTCCAGAGGCTCGGGGCCAGCTACCTGCATGTCATAGACCTTGGCCGGGCCCTCGACCAAGGCGACAACCGGTCCATTGTGAGGAGGATCGTCAAGGGCGTCGACATTCCGATCCAGGTCGGCGGCGGCCTCAGGTCCGACGAGGAGGTCCTTGGAATCCTCGAGCTGGGCGCGGACAGGGTCATCGTCGGCACCCGCGCTGTGAGGGACCCAGCGTGGCTCAATGCAATGGTCAAGGACAATCCGGGCAAGATCGTCGTGGCCGTCGATTCGCGCGGCGAGGAGATACTCATAAAAGGATGGCAAGAAGGTTCTGGCAGGAACCTGTTCGATTTTGCCAAGGAGGCCGACAGGTCCGGCCTCGCAGCCTTCCTTTTCACGAACGTGGACGTCGAGGGCCAGTGTAAAGGGACGGAGCTCGACATCGTCAAGAGGTTCGTAAGGACCGTCAAGGCCCCGGTGATCGCGGCCGGCGGCATCACCACCATGAAGGACCTGGAGCTGCTCGAGAAGGCCGGAGTGGCCGCCGCCGTCGTCGGGAGCGCCATATACGAGAAGAGGCTGGACCTCAGGGAGGCCCTGGATAGGTTCGAAGGGCCCAGGTACACAAAAGGAGGCAGGAAGGCATGAAGCGGACATGCGAGATCGCTCGCAAGACCAATGAGACGAAGATTGCGCTCGAGCTGAACCTCGACGGGACCGGGAAATACGATGTCAAGGTCCCGGACCCCTTCCTGAGGCACATGATCGAGACGCTCGCCCGCTATGCGGACTTCGACCTGGACATCACGGCCCAGGGCGACCTTGACCATCATATCGTCGAGGATGTCGCCCTGACGCTAGGATCGGCCCTTCACAAGGCAATGGGCAGCACGCCCATTGCGCGGCTGGGCAGCGCGACCGTCCCCATGGACGACGCACTGGCCGCGGTCCATGTGGATTTAGTGGACAGGCCCTTCGTCCACATCGAGCTGCCGCAGGACGACATCTACGAGCACTTCCTGCGGTCCTTCGCCATGGAGGCCAGGATGACGCTGCACACGCAGGTCCTCAGGGGCAAGGACAGGCACCACATAATCGAGGCCACCTTCAAGGCCCTGGGCCGGGCCCTTCACCAGGCCACGCGGCCGAAGGGGTCCATTATAAGCACGAAGGACAAGGTCAACTATGAGGAACTGAGATAGCCATGCTGACCAAGCGCATTATACCATGCCTTGATGTCCGGGAGGGCACCGTCGTCAAGGGCATCAATTTCAAGGGCCTCAGGGAGGTCGGCTATCCGCCAGACCTAGCCTGCGAGTACGAGGTCCAGGGGGCCGACGAGATCGTGTTCCTCGACGTGAGCGCCACGGTCACGGCCAAGGTAACGCTGCTGGCCTGTGTCGAGGAGACCGCGCGGAGGCTATTCATACCATTGACCGTCGGGGGCGGCATCAGGACCGTCGAGGACATGCGCAGGGCGCTGATGGCCGGGGCCGATAAGATATCCGTGAACACCGCCGCCGTACATGACCCGAGGCTCATCACCGAGGGTTCCAGGCGCTTCGGGTCCCAGTGCATAGTCGTCGCCATCGATGCGAAGAGCATCGGCAAGGGCAAATGGGTCGTGTACACGCATGGCGGTACCAGGCCGACGGACATCGACGCCCTTTGGTGGGCCAAGGAGGCCGAGCGGCGCGGCGCGGGAGAGCTATTGCTTACGAGCATGGACAAGGACGGCACCACGGATGGCTTCGACATCGAGCTCACAAGGACCGTTGTCAGGGCCACGAACATACCGGTCATCGCGTCCGGCGGAGCCGGAGGCCCTGAGCATATGCGCGAGGCCTTGCAGGAAGGCGAGGCCGATGCGGCCCTGGCCGCGTCCATATTCCATTACGGTCAGTTCACCGTTGGAAAGGTCAAATCATATCTCAGGAAAAGAGGAGTTGAGGTCCGATGAGCGATCTGGAAGCAGGGGACAGCGTAGCGCTGAAATTGGACGCCAAGGGACTCATACCCGTGGTCGTGCAGGATGTCAACACGGACGAGGTCCTGATGCTGGCGTACATGAACATGGAGGCCCTGGCGAAGACCACACAGACTGGCAAGATGCATTACTTCTCGCGCGAGCGCAACACGCTTTGGATGAAGGGCGAGGAATCCGGCAACTGGCAGGAGATGGTCTCCTTGAGGCTCGACTGCGACATGGACGCCATCCTCGCGAAGGTCCGGCAGAAGGGAAAGGGCGTGGCCTGCCACACGGGCGAGCGAAGCTGCTTCTTCAATCCGATCGGCGGGGAGGGAAAGCGGGGCGCGGACATACTCGCGGAGCTGACCAGCGTGATCAAGGACCGGAAGGAGAACCCGTCCGAGGGCTCCTACACGAACCTGCTGATGAACGATATGGACATGCTGGGGGACAAAGTCCGGGAGGAGGCCGGGGAGCTGGTCCTGGCGGCCAAGGGATCAACGGAACACGAGCTTGTCCATGAGGCTGCGGACCTTTTGTACCATATGTTAGTACTATTAAGGGCCAAGGACGTGGAACTAGAGCAGGTCTGGGACAAGCTGGATGAGCGCAGGAACTAGGCACTGTCCCTGGTCCGTTTAAATACCACCTGTCCCACAGGTCGTGTTCGGGCTACATGTAGTCTACTTCTATGAATTACATATTTATTATCAGGGGTCCAATAGAAGCCCAACAAATCGAATGGAGGACCTTCGATGTCAAAACACGGTAGGAGCCATGTGAAGCGAATGGGTGGGGGCGGCGGCGCGGGGAAACCGAGACTTGGTGGCGGCGGTGCAGGCCGTGGCGGTATGGCCCGGTTCTGGACCGGTGGCCGCGCCATGGTCATGCTAGTGATCATCCTGGGCGGGATAGTCACTGCGGGCGGCCTGAGCTACCAGAGCGACCAGCTCTACCTCCAGGACAGGTCCAATGCGACCGCATCCATCCCGACCAACATGATTGCCGGCGGGACCCAGGCGGTGGTCATCACGGCCACCAACAGCCAGGGCTCGCCCCTCATCAACGAGGTCGTGAAGGTCCTATTCCAGGACAAGAACGGCACCAAGACCAAGCTTTACGAAGGCTACACTGATTCCAGCGGCTCTGTAGAGCCGATAATCAAGGCCCCGGATGGGCTCCAGACGGGCTCTAAGGGAACCCTCATTGTCGAGGCCGCCGGGGAGACCATGACCAAGGAGGTCACCATCACGGGCACCGAGGCGGTGCAGGGCTCGGGAGGGAGGTTGTTCATATCCACCGATAAGCCGCTCTACCAGCCCGAACAGATCGTCCACATAAGGACCCTTGGCTTCGAGGGCCAGAACCTCATGGCATCCAAGAGACCAGTGACGGTCAAGGTCCAGGACCCCAAGGGCAACCTGATCTACAAGAAGGACCTCCAGCCGAACGACTACGGCGTCGCGGCGGTGGACTTCCCGCTCTCGGACCAGCTGCCCGTGGGGAACTACCAGATATCTGGGACCCTGGGCGGCATCGCCATGGCCAACCAGAGCTTCCTGGTAAAGAGGTACGTCCTGCCGAAGTTCAAGATAGATGTTAACGGGACTAAGTCCTGGTACACGGTGGACCAGACCATCAGCGGGACCGTCAACGCCGACTACTTCTTTGGCAAGCATGTCCAGGGGAAGGTCGACGTCGTGGCCAAGGTCTACAGGGGCGCCTGGGATACGGTCTACGACAGCAAAGCGACATCCCTCGACGAGAACGGCCGCTTCCCCTTCTCGATCCACCCGGTGAAGTATGCGGTCGGCCTCGACCTCAACGAGGGCAATGGCTACATGGAGCTCAACGTCACGATAACGGACACCGGCGGCCACTCCGAGAACCAGTCCTATCTGATAACCATCGCCAAGAGCCCGATAAGCATCGTCCTCCTGGAGGACACGAACCTCGTGGGAACGGACAGCACCTACACGGCCATATGCCGGTGGCCCACAGGGGTCCCGGTCCAGGACGCCACGGTGACATTCATGATCGGAGGGAACACCTATGCCTACACGACCGATGAGCGCGGCCTGGCGACGGTGACCTTCCATTACAAGGGTGAGAAGACCATGGATGTGAAGGTCGTCAAGGCAGACAACGCGGTTCAGGAGACATTCACGCTGGCGACCTCGGAGGGCATCAAGGTCGTGCCCGACAAGTACTACTACAAGCTCGGCGAGGAAGCCACCTTCGACGTGTGGTACAACGGGAACTCCATGACAGACTGGGTCTATTACGATGTCATTTCCAACGGTTTCACGATCAAGGCGGGCCACTTCGAGCTCAAGGACGGCAAGGGCCAGTTCAAGATGAACGTGGACCGGTCCATGTCCCCCACGGCCCGGATAAGGGTCTACAAGATCGAGAAGGACATGGCCCTGGCAAGGGACTCGGTGGCCATCGCGGTCGAGAGCCTCGGCGGCCTCAAGGTCGACGTGGTCCCGGCGAAGCAGACCGTCAGGCCCGGCGACGATGTGACCATCGGTTTCGATGTCAACCAGAACGGGACCGGCGTCCCGTCCATACTCGGCGTCAACATCGTTGACCTGTCCGTCTACGAGCTCTCAGACAGGCTGGTCGGGCTCGACCAGGTCTTCTGGCAGCTGGACCAGGACTATACCGAGCCCACCTACCAGATCCTCGACTATGTCTACAAGCAGGATACATATCAGCTCGACTACGACCATACGCAGATAATCGAGAGGCGCGACTGCGGCGGGTCGCCGGTCGTCCTCGAGAGCACATGGACGCAGTACCTGAAGGATGCGGCCGGCGCCAAGGACCGGAACGTCTCCAACTTCTGGAACGCACTGTTCGTGCTGGGCTTCGCAGGCCTCTTCGGGCTCGTCGTCCTAGGCTTCAAGTACAAGCGCATCGCCGTCGGCCTGATCGTGATCATGATGGTGCTCACCGGGATCACAGGGTTCATTCTGTATTCCATCGAGCAGAGCAATAACAACAACACTGGCGATGATGGCAGGAACTTTGAAGGCCAGCCCGGAGGCGGCGGGATGGCCCCGCAGGCGAACAAGCAAGCAGGTGGCGCCGGCATCGCACCGCCCTCACCGTTGTGGGGCCTCACCGGACAGACCAACAAGCAGGACAATGACGGTACAAATGGCCAAGGCCAGGGTCAAGGAGAGGGAGCCGCCAGCGCCAGCAGCAAGCCGACCCATGTCAGGAACTACTTCCCTGAGACATGGTACTGGAACCCGACGCTCATCACGGATGCGAGCGGAAAGGCAAGCATCACGCTCACGACACCGGACAGCCTGACAACCTGGGGCGTTTCCGCGTTGGCCTCGACCAAGGACGCCAAGCTCGGCTCCGGGAAGGCGAACATCACGGTGTTCCAGGACTTCTTCGTCGAGCCTGATGTGCCTGTCTCAGCGGTCAGGAACGACACCTTCCCGCTCAACATACTGATATACAACTATCTCAAGAGCGACGAGGATATCACGGTGACCCTCGGCAGCGCTGACTGGTACCAGCTCGTCGACGGGACGGCCACCAAGGTCGTCCATGTGGCCGCGAACACGGTATCCAACGTGACCTTCACGATCGTGGCCACGAAGGTCGGCTGGCAGGAGGTCTCAGTGCAGGCCTCGGCCGGCTCGTCCGGCCGGACCGACGCCGTCGTCAAGCCCATGCTCGTCGAACCGGACGGGAAGATGGTCGAGGGCATATTCAACGGCCAGCTGGCGGACACTTCCGAGGCCAACGCTAGCATCGTGCTGGCCCCTGACAGGGTGCCCGGCAGCGAGGACGCTTACGTGAAGCTCCAGGCAAGCATCGAGGCTGTGACCGTGGACGGCGCAGAGAACTACATAAATTTCGTCGACGGCTGCGGCGAGCAGTCCATGTCCAGATTGGATATAGACGTGCTGGCATTCAGGGCGGTTTCAAAGACATCCGTGTCAACCGAGAAGATGGCCAAGTACGAGACCATGGTCACCCAGGGCATCCAGCACGAGATGACCTTCGTGATGAACGCCTCCAACCACAAGGGCAGGGGCATCGTGTGGTTCCCATCCGACGATGACGTCCACCCGTGGCTCACATCCTGGGGCCTCATAACCTTCCAGGACGCTAGGAACGCGGGTTTCACCATCGACGACAAGGTCATCAAGGACATGCAGGACTGGCTCGTGAGCCAGCAGGAAACCGACGGCTCCTTCAAGTTCCCGGACTGGGGCCTCTACGAGTTCACGAACCCCATCCTGATGAGCAAGAAGGTCGCCACCACGGCCTACATCATGAGGGCGCTGATATACAGCGGCTACGACCCCAACAGCCCGGCCATCCAGAAGGCCAAGGCATACATCGAGGCCAACATCGACAAACAGATGAACGACCCCTACACCATCGCCATCGCTGGGATCGGCCTCGAGGAGGCCAACGGGGACCCACAGGTCCGGGCAAGGATCTCCAGCAAGCTCGATGGACTGAAGAAATACAACGCCACCACCGGTTCGGCCTACTGGACGACCGCCAACAACATGCTCTCCGACGGGAACGACGCGGGCGACAAGGAGGAGTTCATGTCCAAGCGCTTCAGCTACGGCGACACGAGGACCATCGAGACCACGGGCTATGCCATCATGGCCCAGATGAAGGCCGGCCAGCGCACGGACGCCATGGAAGGGATCAAGTACCTGGTCGATGCGAGGAGGGGCCACGGCTACTACTCGACACAAGACACGGTCGTGGCGTTCCAGGCCCTGGCCATGGCAGGCGACGCCAACGTCGACAACATGAACGTCTCCATCTATGCCAACGAGACCCTGGTGGACACGGTCCACTTCGATAAGACCAACAAGGACCTGACGGTCATCACGGACCTGAGGCCCTATCTGGACACTGTCGGCGGCACAACGGACATCACGCTGAAGAGCGACGGCAAGGGCAAGCTGGTCTACCAGGTCTACTCGTCCGAGTACATTCCATGGTCGGAGAAGGACAGGTCCGATGCCAAGGAGCTCGAACTGAAGGTGAACTACAGCACGACTCACATCAAGGTCGATGACATGCTCACGGCAACACTGACCATGAGGTACGTCGGCGCGGCCGCTGTGCTCAAGATGGTCTTGGTCCAGCTCAAGGCGCCCGTCGGGTTCAGCTTCATGGAGGACAGCCTCCAGGATCTCGTCGATGATGGGAAGATCTCGATGTACGAGCTCGGGCCGGGCGAGGCCATGGTCTATATACAGGACATCGACCAGGGCAAGACCATCAGCTTCGAGTACGAGCTGCTCTGCAACGAGCCCGTCAAGGCCACCATCCAGGGCGTCCATGCCTTCGACATGTACAACCCGCAGGTCGGGACCGAACTCATGCCTGTGGACATCGTTGCCACGGCCTAGGGACCAAGGCCCTTCGGGAGGTCCTCCGAGACCTCCCTTCTTCTTTGTTTTTGGTTTTTTACCAACCAAATACTAACTATCATATATATATAAAATAATAGATGGGGGATGGCGTTCTTCAAGCCTCCGTTGAGGGACAGGACGGTCCTTTATCTCCTTTCGTACACAGGCTACGATGAGGCCCACGAGGTCCCCCAGGGGCTCACCCAGATGGGTATGGCCAGGGCCCTGGGCTGCAAGCGGGCCCAGGTGGCCCAGGTCCTGATCGAGCTGAAGGGAAAGGGCATGGCCCGTGAAAGGGTCTGCCACGTCAGGGGCTCCCCGCGGCGCATGAAGGCCTTCGTGCTCACGCCCGAGGGGCGGGGCCTCGGGGAGAACCTCCGCAGGAGCGTCCTCGAGAGGACGGTCCAGTTCGTGGACGAGGACGGCGAGGCCATGGAGCTCACCGCCAAGGAGGTCCTGGACAAGTACCCGCGACAGCTGGACATCACTGCGTTCATGAGGCTGGTGGATGGCCAGGGGGGCCTTTCACGCGAGCAGGTCACCGAATATATCGAGAGGGGGCACAAGGAGGACCGGGAGGAAAAGACGCCCACGCTTGAATGTGAGAGCGATGGGAAGGAGGCTGGCGACGCACCGGAGGACGAGGAAGAGACGACCGAGACGCCGCCGGGCCCGGAGGTCGAGGTCCCAGGCCAGGCACCGACCCACCTCGAGACGGAAAGCATGGAGATGGGGCCCATGGCGCCGGTCGAGGCGCCGCCCGAGCTCGCCGCCCCGCCGACATATTACTACGGCCCGGCCCCAGTGATGGCATACCAACCCCCACCGCCGCCGCAGCCGAGGCCAAGGTCCCTCTTCGCAAGGGGCTCGCTGCTATTGGGCTTCACGCTCATGTTCATCGGTGGGATCATGCCTTTCACGGTGGGGACCTCGGAGCCGTCGTTGTGCGTATTCGCCATTCCCATCTTCATACTCGGCATCGTCCTGATGATAATGTATTATATCTCACTGAGGCTGGCCAAGGTCGAGCACCTGACAACGGGTGACAGGTACTCGGTCCTCATCGTGGCCCTGATACTTGCGTACATCCTGGGGTTCCTGGCGACCCTTGCTATCGATTACGACCACTTCAAGTGGGACCTCAACGTTCTCTGGTCCTACCTGCTGGTCCAGGTCCCGCTCTGCTTCGCCCTCGGGGCCTACTTCCTCATACCGGCCGAGACCCGAGGCCAGCTCGGGGTCGTCATAGGGACCTTCCTCATCGCCCTGTCGGTCGGCGGCCTCGTCGGGGGCGGACCCTTCTCGTGGCTCTATGTCCATCCGGTCATGTGGATGGTGACCGGCGTCCTGGCGGCGTCCGTGGGGAACGAGGTCGGACGGCCTGACCGCAGGAGGACCGGCCTGTGGGTCTCGACGGGCCTCGGCATCTACATGATCGTCGCGGCGCTAGCGCTCATGAACTACGTCTGGGGCGCCGGCTTCAACGACCTCAATTTGCATACGAGCAGGTTGGTCGTCGAATGTGCCCTGGCCCTGTGGGTAGGCCTCGGGGCGGTCGTCATAGGCCTCAGGGCCGCGGGCAAGGAACGGCTCGACGGGCTCTTCTCCGGCCTTGGTTACACGGCATTGGTCTGTGTCGGGACCGCCTTCTTCCTGTTCGGCATCTGGTTCATGAAACTGGGCCGCTTCGAGGGGGCCATCGACCTGCTGATAGGGCTGCCGGTCGTTTACTATTCGCTCGTCCAGCTGAAGGACAGCGGGAACCCCGCCATGAAGCTCGTCGGGGCCCTGATGGGCTATGCCATTATCGTCGAAGCGCTGAGCCTGGGTCTCGCGTTGAAACTGTTCTGATCCTCAAGGCACCACTGTGAAAGGTATCTCGTTCGACCTGAGCTCCCCCATCCAGTAGGGAAGGGTTATGGTGCTCTCGACGTCCTTGGAATAATAGCCGGCGACGATCTTGTAGGTCCTGTTCAGTTCGATGGCCCAGTCATGGCCCCTCACCTCACATGTCTCGGACCTCGATCTGCCTGGGTCCAGGACGAAGAGGCTCTTGTCGGTGGGATGCGCCGGCGGTGCGGGCACGGGCCCGCGGTATTCCACGGAGGTGTTGTTGAGGTTCACCACATGGACAAGAAAGAAGGACTGCGGCTCGAGGACCCTCAGCTTCGTACTCCCGACGTTCTTGAGCGTGTATGTGACGATGATCATGCCCTTCAGGGTCATGTTGGTCCTGTCGGAGGTTATCGTCAGCGCGAGTTTCCCCTTGTCGCCCCAGGACCGTTCCTGAATTATCGGTATCAGCATTGCGCATACAAGGAGGAGGGAGATGATGATCACAAGCGCCCAGAAATATTTCTTCTTCATGATGGCCTCCGGTCACATGATCTAGGCGACGGCAGCCCTACTTCTTCGGCCTGCAGAACTTGACGACCTCGACGCCAAGGTCCCGGAGCAGGTTCTTCCCCATCTTTTCGGGGTACTCGTCCCTATAGACGATGCGCCTAATGCCCGCATTGAGTATCATCTTGGCGCATGTGTTGCAGGGCATGATGAGGCAGTACATGGTCCCGTCGCGGGCCCTGGTCCCGGCCTGGAGCAGCGCGTTCTGCTCCGCATGGACCGCCGTGCAGACCTCGGACTTCTCGCCGCTCGGGAGGCCGAGCTTGTCCCGTATGCAGCCTATGGCCAGGCAGTGGTCCTGGCCCCGGGGGTTCCCGTTGTATCCCGTGGCCACTATCTCCTTGGTGACCCCGTTGACGATGACGGCACCGATCTGCCGTCGTACACACGTGGACCTCTTGGCCACGTCCTCAGCGATGTTCATGAAGTACTCGTCCCAGGATATGCGGTCGTCGTGATGCGCGTTGACCGTTGGAAGGTTCTTCTTGGCCATGGGAATCAGCAGTTCCAAGGAAAGCATATGATTTCTTAATCGTTTCGCTTTGGAATTTCCTCATGAATGACCATTAATTATATATTATAATCTTCTATCTATAGTGCTATTCAAACGCAAGGAAATGTCTCACAATGCCCCGCGAACTGACCTCCACACTGATCGTCGCCGCATTGGTCCTATTGGTGTTCCAATTCGTGTTAGAGCCGGGTCCTGCACAGGCCCTGGGCTACGGGAACGATTCTTCCCTGAACGGTGCCAAGGCATCGTTCTTCGGCGAGGCGAACAACGACATGTTCAGCAGGATGGTCGCCAACGCCGGGGACGTGAACGGCGACGGATTCAAGGACATCCTAATGACCGCCCCATACAACAACGATGGCGGGGCCCATGCAGGGAAGGTCTACCTTTTCTTCGGGAGGGCCACCGGCTGGTCCAAGGACATTAACGTCAGCAACGCCAACGCCTCGTTCGTAGCCGAGGGGGCCGGCGACGCGGGGGGCAGTGCTGGCGAGGGCACCGGCCTGTGCGGAGGGGACATCAACGGCGACGGCCTCAGTGACATAGTCATAGGGATGCCCCAGAACGACGATGCGGGGAGCAACCGGGGCCAGGTATACATCATCTTTGGTAAAAAGAGCGGCTGGCAGAAGAACGTGGACCTCACCCAGGCCGACGCGTCCTTCAGGGGCGAGTACAACGGCGATTGGCTTGGCAGGTACGCGGATTGCGACGGCGACGTGAACGGGGACCGCATCGACGACCTCGTAATGGGTGCGTCCGTGAACGACGAGAACGGGGTCGATTCGGGCCAGGTCTACATCGTCTTCGGCCAGAAGGGCGGATGGGCCATGGACACGAACGTCTCCACCGCGGACGCCTCGCTGCTGGGCGAGTCGGGCGGGGACTCGGCCGGCATCAGCCTCGCCATAGCGCCCGATGTGAACGGGGACGGGATCGACGACATAGTCATAGGGGCCGCGAACAACGACCGTGGCGGGAACCTCGCAGGCTCTGCCTACCTCGCGCTTGGGAGGAAGACCAGTGATTGGAAGATGGACATGCCCCTCGCCTCCAAGGCCAACGCGTCGTGGTACGGCGAGGGCATCCAGGACGCGTTCGGATACCTTCTGGACGGTCTCGGGGACGTGAACGGGGACGGCCTGGGGGACATCGTCGCAGGGTCCTACCTGAACAATGGCAACGGTGCGGACGCGGGTCAGGCCTACATCATCTTCGGCAGAAGGTCGGGATGGGGGACGAACGTCAACATCTCGGCGGGGATGAACGCATCCTACTTCGGAGAGGCCTTAGCCAACTATGCGGGCAGGGGCGTGGCCGGACCCGGCGATGTCGACGGTGACGGGCTCAACGATATCCTGATAAGTTCCCCGGACAACGGCGAGGTGGCCGCCCTGTCCGGTGAGGCCTACCTGGTACTTGGTAAGACCGCGGGCTGGGCCAAGCGCGTGAACCTGAACCAGGCCGATGCCTCTTGGAGGGGCGAGATGGCGAGCTCCATAGGCGGACGGACCGTGGCCGGAGGGGACTTCAACGCGGACGGGCTGGCCGATGTCCTGATATCGGCCCATCTGGACAGCGAGCACGGTACCTCGACCGGCCAGGGCTATGTGATCTCCCCGGATTCCAACAAGGTCCCGACCGGGATCACGGTCGTCAAGGCCTTTGACAAGGGCTATGTGACCGAACTCAAGACCGCGGCGGTCAATGACACGATATATATCCAGCTCAACGGGACGGACGCGGACGCTGCGAAGGCGAACCTGGCCATCGCCAGGGTGACCAGCAACGTGAGCGACACCATCGGGGTCAACCTCGTCCTGAAGGAAACGGGTCCCAACACGGGCATCTTCAGGGGCAACTTCACGGTCAGGGACAGGACATCCGAGGGTCTCAGGTGGATAAACGCGACCATGGGCGAGACGGTCAAGGTCTCGTCCTTCACGGACCCGTCCAAGAACGCGACCGTCTTCATCGGGAAGATAGACCTCCGGCCCAAACAGGACGAGACGACCGCGACCGAGGACACACATTACACCGTAAAATACTCGACCGTGAACGGTACCGCCACGAAGTGGAAGCTTACCACCAACGCGAGCTGGCTGGGCTTCAACGCCACGACGCACAGGCTGGAAGGGACCCCCGACAACGGCGATGTGGGCGTTTATTCCGTGACTTTGAACGCCAGCAACGACTGGGGCTCGTCCGACGAGCATCACTTCCATCTCACGGTCAAGAACGTACCGCCGACCATCCAGACCGTTGACCTCGCGACCGCCACGGAGGACCGGCCGTACTGGAACGACTACGCATCGGACGACGATGGCCAAGGGACCGTCACCTGGCATCTGGCCTCGAACGCCAGCTGGCTGAAGGTCGCGCCGGCCACCGGCAACCTCACCGGGACCCCGGGCAATGCGGAGGTCGGCAAGTACTGGGTGAACGTCAGCGTCGACGACGGCAATGGGGGTTGGGGTTCGTCCAACTTCACGCTCACGGTCAAGGATGTCAATGACCCGCCCGTAATAACAACGAAGGACGTGCTGACGGCCTACGAGGATACCGAGTACAGCGTCATGTACAACGCGACCGACATCGACCTGGTCCCCGATGTCCTGGTCTGGTCCCTATCGACGAACGCGACCTGGCTGGCCCTGGACGCGCCCACCCGCATCCTGAATGGGACGCCCACGAACGACGAGGTGGGCAAATATCTGGTGAATGTTACCGTTTCCGACGGGCGAGGCGGCAGGGACTCCCACCTGTTCAACCTGACGGTCATAAACGTGAACGACCGCCCGTCCTTCACAAGCGTGCCGAATTTCACGGCCAGGGTCGGAAGCTTGTATTCGTACCAAGCCAGGGCCGTTGACATCGACAAGGGGGACGTCCTGGAGTACAGCCTCAGGACAGCGCCTGCGGGCATGACGGTGAACAAGACCACAGGCCTCGTGACCTGGACCCCTATACTATCCCAGAACGGGACCAACCATATCATATTGAAGGTCTCCGACGGCCTGGTCTACGTCGAGCAGGACTTCAACATCACGGTCCCGGTGCCGTCCAAGAACCACCCGCCGGTCGCGACCCTGCAATCCCCGCAGGACGGTACGCTGCTGGAGATCACGAACCCTGGCCTGTCCTGGTCCGGGAAGGACGATGACAACGATGCGTTAGAGTATGATGTGTATCTCGGGCTTGACCAATCTAAGGTGGCGGTCAGGGATGTCTCGATGCGCAGGGCCTCCGGGATCACGGTCACCACCTACCAGGCCCCTGCCCTCCAGAAGGGTAGCACCTATTACTGGACCGTCGTGCCGAACGACAAGGAAGGCCCCGGCGAGTGCCCTTCCGGTGTATGGGCGTTCACGATAAGCGACACGGCCGTCGTCAACAACCCGCCGGTCATAACGAGCACGCCGGTGACCAAGGGAACGGTGGGGAAGCAATACAGGTACGATGTCCACGCCACGGACAAGGATGCAGGGGACACGCTGACCTATTTGCTCGAGAAGGCCCCGCCCACCATGTCCATCGACCGGTTGACCGGCGTCATAACCTGGGTACCGGCCCCCGTCAATGTGGGGACCGTCCTGGTCATAGTATCGGTCACGGACGGCAAGGCCTTCGCAGAACAATCGTTCACGATCGCTGTGACCAAGGAGAACGTCGTTGAGAACAAGTTGCCCGTCCTAGACGTGATCCCTCAGCAGTCGGCGACCGTCGGCAAGGCATTCTCGTTCATCGTAAAGGCCCATGATCCGGACACATGGGACGCAAAGAACCTGACCTTCAGCCTCAATAAGTCCCCGGCTGGGATGACGATCGACGGGAAGACCGGCGAGATCCGGTGGACGCCGACGAAGGCCCATCTGGGGGACAATACGATTGTGGTCGCCGTGACGGACACGAAGGCCTCGGTGAACAATTCCTTCATCATTGTGGTAAAGGATGTCACCAACCCGCCGAACAATGGGAACGATCCGTGGGCCAATGCCATGCTCTGGGTGCTCGCGCTCATCATCATAATCGTCTGCATCATCTTGATCCTCATGTTCGTCGCCATGAGGCGCCGGAAGGCCGCTGCAAAGGAGGAGGCCGCGCTCAGGAAGGCTTCAAGGTCTAGGATGGCGGCGGATGGCCATGCGGTCTCGAAGAGGCATCACGCCGAGGAACCGATCCTTAGCGCCATACCTGTCGACGAGGCACCGTCCCCGAAGGCGGTCCCAGGTCCGAAGGAGGAGGAAGAGGACACGACCATCACGAGGTCGGTCCACATCGGGAAGCGGAGCTATTCGAAGAAGGAAATAAAAGAGGTGCTTAAGGCCCTGCCGCACGAGCTGCCGGTCGTCCTGCTCATGAAATCCAGGGAAGATGCCGCTGAGGAGGTGCTGAAGGCCGAGTACAAGAAGAACAGGGACGGCCATGTCATCGTCAATCTCGGCGGGGACTGGTTCTACGGGGACCCAAAGTACCTATCGAAGTACCTGATGGCCTATGTCGAGGAACCAGAGGTGGAGGCCGGGGCGCCCGAGACAAAGGACGAGGTCCTCGGGGCCACGACCGCCGAGGCCGAGCAAAGGTCCGTCGCCGACGAGGTCATCGCCAAGCTTGACGCGAAAGAGAAGGAAGGGCCCCCGAAGGAAGTGAAGGTCGTCAAGAAGAAGAAGGTCAAGTCGGCCGTCTCCGAATCCGAGCTCGAGGACACGCACGACACCAAGAGCGAGAAGCCGCACGAGGAGAAGAAGGCCGATGAGTTCACCGACATAGACTCGATGCTCAAGGACCTTGATATGAAATAGGACGAGAGATATATTCTATCTTTTTTAAAGATACTCAGAAAGGACCATATCCTCACATTGTAGTTATTGCCCCATGGACCGGGACGAGGGGCCCTATCGGCCTTTCATTGTAAAGGCGATAGCCAGCATGGAAACGCTGGGCGGCCTGGGCGAGCTTGGCTGGGGGATCGGGCTCGTCCTTCTATCGGGCCTCATACCCAAGGGGAATCTATCGATCTCACATCTGGGCACAGGCGGCATCCTGATCTATGGCTATTCGTCCATCCTCCTCGGGATCCTGTCGTTCCTTGTGGCCCTAGGTGTCTGGAGCCTTAGAAAGGTCGGCAGGAACGTGGCGCTGGTCGCGATGGCCATCGGACTGTTCATCCCGATATTCGTGGCCGGGGTGCTGGGCCAGCTCACCTTCATCTTCAACCTGATCGTCTATCCACTGATGATATATTATCTGATGCGCGAGGAAACGAAAAAGATATACAAATGACCGGCCGGTATCATCTCAGCTTCGCGGTCAGCTTCTCGAACTCCTCCTCCGATATCTCCCCTCGGGTCAGCTTGTCCTGCAGGAGCTTCTGCCGTTCGACCTTTGAGAGGTCCTTGTCCTCGAGGTCCGGGGATTCGTCCCAGCGCTTGCTCTCCTCTTCCTTCTTCGGTGCGTCCTCGTGCTTCACTTCCTCGTCCTTTTCCTTCACGTCGTCCTTGGGCCTGACGCTCTGCGGGGACCACTTGCCATGGACCAGGTCCTCGACCATCTTCTCGACGGGCTTGACCGACTTGAACTTCCCGTCCCAGACCTTCAGGATATGCTTGTAACGATCATGGACGTCCCCGAGGAAGCTCCGCATCCTCCGCCTTAGGCCCTGCAGGGCCATCTCGTCCCCCTCGGGCGTGATGACCACGAGGTACATCTGGACCCCCCGCTCGAGGATGATGTTCATGTTCTCGTAACGTAAGGAATCCAGCCTGCCGACCTCGCCCCTGAAGGAGGCCTTGACGAAGTCCTTGATGACCTGTAAAGTCGCGTCCAGGTCCGCAATCTCGCTCCTCGAGGAATAGGTGATGAGCCGCCCGTCATGATAGACTAGGAAGGCGCTGTTCAGGTCGGATTTTCCTTCGTCCTTGGGCCCGCTTTCCTTGGAGACCGTCCCGGGCTTGGCCTTGGGGCCCTTGGCAGGCCTAGCGCCCTTTGGCGACCGCATCTTTGCCCAACCGATACCAGCGATGATGGCTGCGATTATGGCGATCAACAGCAGCATGTAGGACAGCCCCTGCATACCGGCCAGGCCGGTCGGCTTTGTCGTGCTCGTGCCTTTCTTCTCGAAGGTCGTGAAGGTCTGGGCCTTCTGGCCGGTGGAGTCCGTGGCCCTGACGACTAGTGTGTGGATGCCGGCCTTCAGGTCGGTGATGCTCGCCTCGGCGCTCCAAGTGCCGTCTGATTGCAGATCGGCCAGGACCCACTGACCGCTATCGATGGAGTACTCGATCTTCACAATCCTCGAGCCCGACGCCTTTCCTATCATCGTCAGTGGACCGTCTATCTTCTGGCCGCTCAGGGGCCGCTCGATCGTGACATTGGGCCTCATGGCGCCTTTCTCTTTGACCGTGATGTTCAACGACACATCGGTCCAAAGGATACCGTCGGAGACCCTGACCGTTGCCGTGAAATTGCCCACCTTGTCTGGTCTCCATTTGATAAGACCGGTGGTGTTGTTCACGGTGAGCCCGGCCGGTCCGGAGACCAGGCTGAACCAGAGTGGGTCGTGGTCAGGGTCGATGGCGGAAAATTGAACGGTCATGTTGTCGTCGACGGCTGTGGTCTGGTCCGGAATTCCCTGGACCAGAGGGGGTCTGTTGCCGCCGCTGGAGCCGTAGGGCCTGACCGTTATCGTGATGTTCTGCCCGGCCTCGAGCTGTCCGTCAGAGACCTTCAGGACGAACCTGTGCAGCCCGATATCGGCCTGTCCTGGGGTCCACAGGATGGAACGGTTCACCATATCGATCCTCATGGACGTTGGGGCCTTCTCGAGCCATATCGAGAAGCTCGTGCTGTCACAGTCCACGATTGTGATGTTGTATCTGTAAAGATACCCGGCCGTCGCGTACATTGAAGACGCCGATGTGATCACAGGTGCGTCGTTCACATTAGTGATAGTGAAGTTGATAGGGTCCGACGCCGAAGTGAGACCATTGCTGTCCGTAACGTTCACAATGACCGTCACGGATCCGGTCCAGTTGTCCGCTTTCCTGGCATCGACGAAAAGCTGACTAGTCGAGCCGGCGCTGATGTTCAGGCTCCCGTTGACCTTGCTCGAGGTCGTGAAATTGTGTACCGTGAAGGTCAGGTCGGTATCGAAGTCGTCTTGGAACAAGGCCGTGAGGTCGACCAATGATGCATTCAGGCCTTCCTCAGGGATCGAAAGCCCATTAGGTGCCTTCTTGACCTGTCTTGGCGCCCCGTCGTAGAGGATCGTGATGTTCGATAACTGCACGACGCCAGCGGTCATGCTCTTGACCTTGATCGGGACCTTGAGCGTTCCGGTACCGGAACTCCCATGGGCGGCCTGATAGGCCACGATGGCATCCTTGAGACCGTGCATTCTCGCCGTAAAGTTGTAGAGCACGAAGAGGTTCTCGAGCTTGAGATGGCCCTGGCCGTTCGCGGACACCTTGACCGTGACAGGTACGAGACCGTTCCCATAGGCATCGGTCCTGTTCTTACCGAGGCCTACGGCGGTATCGACCGCTGAGGCTACCGCGTCCTTCAAGTTCGGAAGATTGACGACGGTGGTAAGGTTGCCTGTGTTCGAATATTCGGCCGCTCCATCGGCCCCGATATCGATAGCCACATGGTCTGGGGCGTCGTCGAAGTCAAGCTTCGCCGACAGGTTGTAGAGGAGGCCGAGCGGAAGTTGGTCGACCACGGTGAAGTTCCAACCGGTGGAATTGTACCTCGGTGTCTGGTTGAAATACACGTCCCTCCCGTTTACGGCCGAGGCCATCTTGCCATCGATCTCGATGTTTTTGGTCTCGCTCGAGGAGATTGGCCGGGCGATGCCCACATGTGTCCTGAAGGCCCAATCCCGTTCATGAAAGGAGGTCCAGGAAAGTCCTCCATCGTTTGTGACATGCATGTAGCAGCCGGGGACCGGGTATTTCGAGTTTGCATTGTTCCCTCCGACCTGCTCGTGATATCGTAAGGCCGGCATGTTACCCCCCATGATGTTGTCCCCGAAGATCATTGAATAGACCTTATCGGGCTCGAGCTGCAGAGGAGGCACGAAGGTGAAATTGACATAGCCGTTCTTGATGGCATTCTCTCCAGCAATGGTGCTTCCGATTGGATTGCCCGTGGGTTGGTAGTCGGATGCTTGTGACGTATTATAGACGGTAAGGTCGATCATAATCCCGATGATCGATATTGCCTGGAAGTTCACTTCGATACTGTATAGGTCCACGGTCTGCTGCTTTGGGTCGGTCTTGTTGATCCTGAAGGATTGGGCCGCATGCGCTGTTTGCGTGAGGGAGTACCAATTGCTCATGGAGCTCTGGTTCACATCGACCTTGTCCTGGACGACGGCCACATCGGTCAAGGATATGGAAGAGTTGATCGCGATATCCGTATCCTTGATATCTGGGACCAGGTAGGTCCTGTTCGCCGATGCGTGGAGGCTCTCGTTCTTCACCGTCTTCGAGGAGGACCGTATTGCCGTTGGGACACCCGTGAGAGTCATCCCAGCCCTGATCACCTGTGAATCCTTAGGGACGAGCAGCTCATAGGTCACGCTCGTGCTGTTGTCGATGATGAGGTCCTTGCTGGTCGCATTATCGCTGAACCGGTCCTGGCGCCCTAGTGGCCCATAGCCGGGTCCGTCGAAGGCCCACTCGACCTTGCCATCATTTCCGACGTCCATGGAGACGTTTCGCGGGAATGAGGTCCCGCCCGGGACCGTCGGCCCACCAGAAACGTTCACCTCGGCCGAGATGGCCTTGAACGGTCCCGGGATGGCTAGGTTGACGGTCCGTTCGCCGGCCTTGTCGAAGAGGATGTCAAGGGAGGTCGAACCGTCGATATCGGAAATAGTATATGATGTGACCTCGAGCGGACTCATTAGCCCGGAGAGCAGGCACACTGTAAGCACGGCCACGAGGGCCTTGGTCATAGGATGCATGACCTTCCCTTTCCCCGAATCTGGATGTTTATTAAAATATATAAAGTTTGATTGATATTCAACCCTATTATCTTTGTATTACGTTCGACTTTCCTATTATGTTCACTTTTATAATGGGTGAACCTTGCCATTGCGTTGGGCTCAAAGGACCTCGACGGGCCTCAAAAAGAATATCCGTCCGGACCGCGATATGACCAGCATGAAGGCATCGGCCGTCGCATATCCCATCCAGGGCCTAATCAAGTATCACGGCCTCAAGGACGAGCAGTTGAAGATACCTTACCACGACAGCATCTCGGTGTGCACATCACCGACGGCTACGAGGACGACCGTGGAGTTCGGCTCCGACCTCAAGATGGACATGGTCAAGGTCAACGGGAAGTTCCTCGAGGGCCGCGAGCTGGACCGGTGCGTGCTGGTCCTCGAAGAGGCCAGGAAGCTGGCCAGTTCTGACATGAAGGCCCTTGTTGTCTCAGAGAACAACTTCACCTCGAACATCGGCCTCGGGGCCTCGGCGTCCGGGTTCGCGGCCCTGGCCGTGGCATCGGGGGCGGCCCTCGGCCTGAGACTGAGCCAGCGGGAGCTGTCGACGGTAGCGAGGCTGGGGGCCGGCTCGGCCTCGAGGTCTGTGACCGGGGGCTTCTCGCGATGGTACATGGGCACCGGCCATGAGGATTCCTTCGCGGTTCCGCTGGCCTCGGAAACAGAGCTCTCTATGGGGATCGTCGTGGCCCTGATACCGAAGTACAAACAGACCTTGGACATGCACAAGGACGCGGTCACCTCGCCGTTCTTCCATTCGAGGCTAGCTTATGTTCACGATGCGCTCGCGAACATGGAGGCGGCCATCAGGGCCAAGGACATCGAGCGCATCGGGGCCCTGGCCGAGAGGGACACGCTCATCCTCCACGGGATCACCATGACCGGCGAGGGCGAGACCATGCTCTGGAAGCCTGAGACGCTAAGGGTCATGGCGGAGGTCCGGAGATTGAGGGACGAGTGCATACCGGCATATTTCTCAATCGACACCGGCGCGACCGTGTACGTGAACACATTGCCGGACAAAATCGGGGTGGTCGAGGGTTACATCAAGGACCTAGGCATCGAGACCATCAGATGCGGTGTAGGCGGGAAGGCGCAGGTGGTCGGGGAGCATCTGTTCTAAGAGTGTCCCTCCGTCGAGATTGCTAGGCAATCTTTTAATACTGGTTATTGGTTTACTAAATCCCACATTGTACAATATAGGTGATATACATGAAACTGCCCCGCAAGATGAACATGTACTGCCCCTTCTGCAAGGTGCACCAGCCCCACGAGGTCGAGAGGGTCAAGAAGCGAAAGGCCAGCGAGCTGAAGTGGGGCCAGAGACGATTCAGGAGGGTCACCTCCGGCTATGGTGGCTTCCCGAGGGCGAAGCCAGACAGGGAGAAGCCCACCAAGAGGGTCGCACTGAAGTACAAATGCACCAAGTGCAAGAAGTGCCACCAGAAGCCCTGCCTGAGGGCCAAGAAGTTCGAGATCAAGGAGCAGTAGACGCGAGGATATCCACTTTCAACATCGACGAGGGAGGAATAACACATGGCAAAGGCGAGAGGCACGGTCCCGAAGCCAAGGAGCAAGTTCCTGAAGGTGAAGTGCCCTGACTGCAGCAACGTGCAGATACTCTTCAACAAGGCGGCCATCGAGGTCAAGTGCCAGGTATGCGGCGCGACCTTGGCCCGCCCCACGGGCGGCAAGGCCGATATCAAGGGCGAGATAGTGGAGCCGCTGAAGTAAATATCGTGGAGAAGAGCGCATGGTCAAGACCCAAGAGTTCCCGACAGACAACGAGCTCGTCATAGGCAGGGTCCGGGAGGTCAAGAACTTCGGGGTCTTCGTGGCCCTGGAGGAGTATCCCGGCAAGGAAGGGCTCATACCCGTCAAGGAGGTCGCCCACGGTTGGGTCAAGTACATCAGGGACTACGTGCGCGAAGGGAACATCGTCGTCTGCAAGGTCCTCAGGGTCTCGATCGAGCGGGGCCACATCGACCTTTCCCTCAAAGCGGTGAACGACCACCAGAAGAGGGAGAGGATCCAGGAATGGAAGAACGAGCAGAGGGCCGAGAAGCTCATAGAGATCGTCTCCCAGGTCATGAAGAAGGAGCTTGAGGAGTGCTACACGGAGTTCGGTTACGATCTCATTAACAAGTACGGCGGCCTCTACCAGGCCTTCGAGGAGGCGGCCATCGACGAGGAGACCCTGAAGAACGACGGGTTCAAGGGCAAGTGGTTCAAGCCCTTAGTCAAGGTCGCCCAGGACAATATCACGCTGCCATTGGTCACCATCCGAGGCGTCATTTCCGTGACGGTCCCCGGCGGCCAGGGCGTCATCAAGATCAAGAACGCACTTGTCAAGTCCCTGGCTACGGACCCCAAGAACCGCGTCTCGATACATTACCTGGGTGCGCCCAAGTATCGCATAGAGGTCACGGCCCTGGACTATAAGACGGCCGAGGAGCTCATGGAGGCGGCCACGAAGGTCGCCCTCAAAGAGACATCCAGCGCCGGGGGCGAGGCCAGTTTCAAGCGCGAGGAGAAGTAGGCCATGAAGACCTTGATGTTCCGTTGCGCCTCGTGCAAGACATACACCCTCGAGGAGACCTGCCCCAAGTGCGGCACCAGGGCCAAGGTCCCCATGCCGGCCCGGTTCTCCCCCGAGGACCATTACGGCGAGTATAGACGGAAGCTCATAAGGCAAGGATGAGGGCCATGCCGAGGAAGGTCGTCCAGGACAAGGTGGAAGGTCCTATGAAGGACATCATCGTGAATTTCATAGAGAGGCCGACGCTCAGGGACCCGATACTGGTCGAGGGCCTGCCGGGCGTAGGCAATGTGGGTAAGCTCGCGGCCGAGCACCTCATCGACGAGCTCAAGGCCACGAAGTTCGCTACCATGATCTCCAAGTTCTTCCCGCCGCAGGTGCTTGTGAAGGAGAACGGCATAATCAAGCTCGTCTGCAACGAGTTCTACTACTTGAAGCGGAAGGACAAGAAGCACGACCTCATGATGCTGGTGGGCGACTATCAGGGGCTCACGCCCGAGGGCCAGTACGCGCTCAGCTGGGAGGTCCTGGATATCGTCCAGGCCTTCGGCGTCAAGAAGATATTCACGCTAGGCGGCTACGGCATCGGGAAGATGGTCGAGGAGCCCAGGGTCCTAGGGGCCGCCACGAGCAAGGGCCTCGTGGATGAGATGAAGAAGCACGGCGTCGTCTTCCAGGAGGGCGAGCCGGGCAGCGGCATAGTGGGTGCCAGCGGCCTGTTGCTGGGCCTCGGGGTGCTCAGGGGCATCGAGGCGGTATGTCTGATGGGCGAGACCTCCGGTTACTTCGTGGACCCCAAGAGCGCCCGGAAGGTCCTCACGGCCCTTTGCAGCGCGCTGGAGGTCACCATAGATTTCGCGGCCCTGGAGAACAAGGCGGCCCAGATAGACAAGATAACCTCCAGGTTCAAGGAGATCGAGAAGGACCTGTCCGATACCAAGGCCGATGACCTGAGGTATATAGGTTGAGGCCTCGGGACCCTGTTAAACGATTTCAACATAACATTCATATGGCAAAAAGGGGTTTGTTGAAACGCCAGAGAAAGTAATTTATATATAGTCGATACGATAAAACATGTTGCAGTGTTGAAAAGGGGTGTGACCCCTCTTTGGGGGTATGGGGGAAAAGGGTAACATGGCGGACGATGAGGAACCGAAGAAGGTCGTCAAAAAGGTCGTCAAGAAGGTCGTGAAGAGACCTATCAAAGAGGCGGGTGAACCCACCTCCAGCGGGGATGACGATGCTCTGGCGGCCTTCGGGTTGAGCGAGACCAAGGACGTCTCCAAGGCAAAGCTGGTCACGCCGGTCGCCAAACCCACGCCCGGGGTCCCGCCACCTACCGAGTCCGGGCCGAAGAAGGTCGTCGCCAAGAAGGTAGTCAAGAAGGTCGTCAGGCCCGCGACGGGCCCGACATCGCCGCCAAAGCCCGCCGTGGCTACGGCCAAGGGTACCACCGAGGAGGATGGGTTCGAGGTCGAGCCCATCGAAGAGAAGGAGCCCGAGCTCGCCCGGACGGTCACCGGACCGACCACGACCGACGATGGTAGGAAGGGCGGCCTCCGGGAGCTCCTAACGCCGAAGAAGACCACGCCCGAGGCCAGACCCGTGGTCGACGGCATGGACGATGACGGCATAAAGGACCTCGGGTCCCCCGGTAGAAATGCCACAGAAGACATTGACGCGGGTGGCAAGGACAACAAGCTGCTCGACGATATTGACCTTGATAAAATCACCAAGAACATACAGGAGGACCTGCTGGAGACCTTCGAGGAGAAGATCGACGATATCCTAGTGGACATAATAGATGACGAGGACGCTGTCGAGGAGCTCACGAAGATGGACGACCAGGGAGGGTCCAAGGGCACGGAGGCCTCCCAGGATAGAGGGAGCTCCGGGCTGGACGAGCTGCTGGAGGACAAGGGGAAGGCCACCACAGCGCCTCCCAAGCCGGTGACGACGGTCCCGCCAAGACCGACGAAGACGGAGGTCGGGGTCAGGCCCGTGGTCAAGCTCGAGCCCGACGTGGAGGCCCCGAAGAAGGACGTCGTGGCCGAGGAGCCCGTCACAATGGAGAAGGTCGAGCTCAAGATGATCGGGGACGGCGGGGCCCAGCCCAAGAAGGACGAGCCCAAGGCCGCCATCACAGCACCAGCGTCCGCGGAGACCATACGTATCGACGAGGGCGACGTGCGGGAACGCAGGGTGGCATACAAGGTGGCCCGCAACTTCGACAAGCTCCCACCTAACATGAGGAACGAGCTGCTCAGGAACCTGGCCAAGGTCGGCGACCCGAAGGTCAGGGAGGACGTGGTGTGTGCCATCGCGACCCACTTCAAGGGCCTGCCGCAGGACATCCAGGCCCTCATGACGAACCTCTCCCGCGATGACGACACAAGGGTGCGCGAGGAGGTGGTCTTCGAGATACAAAAGAACTTCGCCGATATCTCGATGACCATCAGGGAGCGCATATTGAAGGCCCTCCTAATGGACAAGGAGCCATCGATAAGGGAGGAGGTCGTCGCCGCCATCTGCGAGCACTACGCGGACCTTTCCTCCGATGTCCGGGAGCTCCTGAGGACCCTGGCCAAGGACAAGGTCAGGTCCGTGCGCGAGGAGCTCTCATTCCAGATGCAAAAGACGGACAGCCCGGTCCCGAAGGAGGTCCGGGACGAGGTCCTGGGCATGCTCAAGGGCCAGCGATAGGACTGACTTTTCATAGGAACGGTACCAACCATGGCCGACGAAAAGAACGTCTTCATATATTTCGTCGGGACCGCGGGCAGCGGCAAGTCCAGCCTGACGGCGGCGTTCCAACAATGGATGACCCTCAAAGGTCTGGACACCGTTGCCGTGAACCTGGACCCGGGCGCCGAGGAGCTGGGCTACGTGGCGGACTTCGACATAAGGGAATGGATCTCGCTCCCGAAGGTCATGAAGGACTACAACCTGGGCCCCAACGGGGCGCAGATCGCGGCCGCCGACATGCTTGCATTCAAGGCCAAGGAGCTCGCTGGCATACTCGACACTTTCGAGACCAACTATTTCCTCATGGACACGCCAGGCCAGCTGGAGCTCTTCTCGTTCAGGAAGTCCAGCACCCTGCTGCTGGAGACGCTCGGCAGCGGCCGAGCCTTCCTGGCCTTCGCCATCGACCCGCTGGTGGCCAAGGCCCCCGAGGGACTGCTGTCGCAGCTCATGCTGAAGACGACAGTGCAGTTCAGGTTCATGGTCCCGACGGTCGGGGTCCTCACGAAGGTGGACCTGCTGAGCAAGGACGAGCAGGAGGCCATTGCGAAGTGGGCCTCGGACCCCGAGGCCCTGAATGCGGTGCTTCACGATTCCGAGGCCAAGGCCGGCACGCAAATCAACCTGGAATGGCTCAGGGCCATGGAGAGCGTTGGGGCCTTCAGCGATTTGATACTGACGTCCTCGACGGACATGTTCGGCATGGAGGACATATACAACCAGGTCCAGAACTATTACTTCGGCGGCGAGGACCTGATGCCCGACTGAGATTGGCAAATATCGACCTGGAAAAAAGGAAGATGGAAAGGACCGTTCGGTGTCCGGCCCCTTCCGACCGTTAGGCCTTGACCTACTGTTCCCACTCGTCCTCGGCCGCTTTCTTGGCCTTGTCGACCACTGTGGCGGGTTTCTCTTCAGGTTTGGGGGCGGCCACCGGCTTAGGCGCAGGCTTCTTCACGGCCTTTGGCTTCGGGGCCTTCGGGGCCGGCTTCGGGGCCTCCACCGGCGTTTTCACTGGGGGCTTCTTTGGCGCTTCCTCGACGACCTCGGGCTCCTCTGCCTCCTTCTCCTTCACCGGCGGTTTCTTCTCCGCAGGTTTCGTCCCCTTGGCCTCGGGCTTGGCGCCCTTGGCCTTCGCCACGGGCTTGGCCTTGACCTCGGCGGCCGCCGCCTTGGCCTTTTTGTTCCTCATGAAGAAGAAGAGGCCTAGGATGACGAACAGGACCGCCGCCACACCGCCGGCGGCTGCACCGTAGACCAGGTTGTTGTTCGGCTGTTCCCCACCGCAGTCAGTGCATGGCGGCGCCGGGTTCACCTTGACGGTGAAGCTCGTCGTGTTCGTCGCCTTGTCCGGGTCCGTGACCGTCAGGACGATATTGTAATTACCGGAGGAGGCGAAGCTTATCGTATCCTTGAACTTGCTGGACTTGAACATGCTGTTCGCGGTCCACGTGAACCTGAGGTCGGCCTTGTCATTGTCCGGGTCCCAGGAGGTCGTTGCGTCGACAGTGACCGGGTCGTTCACGTTCACCGTCGTCGGTGATACGACACCAAGGGCATTGGGCTTTAGGTTCTTGACCGTCACGGTCTTGGTGACCGGTATGCTCGACTGGCCGCTGTTGTCCGTGACTGCGAGTTGGACCGTGAATGGCCCGGCCTTAGTGTACCTGTGGACCGGGTTCGTCTCGATAGTGGACTTCCCGTCGCCGAATTGCCAGTAGTAGGTGGTCACGGTGCCATCCGGGTCGCGGGCATCAGGGGTGAAGCTGAAGAGCGTATTGACGGTGCCGGTCTCAGGGAAGACGTCGAAGTCCGCGGTGGGTATGGTGTCCTTCACGATGATCGTGATGGGGTCGCTGGGTGGGCTCTCGATGCCCCAGTTGTCCTTGACCGTGACCGTGGCCTTGTACTCCCCGGGGTACTTGTACTTGTGCCTGGCCGTGAAGGATTCGGCCCAGTCCCTGTGCTGACCATCACCAAAATCGAACTTGTAGGCCGCCACACCGATGGCGTCCGAGGAGGTCGCGCCCGAGAACTCGATCTCCACACCAGAGACCGGGTTGCCGTTGTCCACGTCGATCCTGGCCACTGGTATGTCGTTCACGGTGACCTGTATCTGGACGACGTTGTTATCGGTGTTGCTCTCGACCACGCCGGCGGGGGTGTGAAGCACGGCCTTGACCTGGTGGGTCCCGGCCTTGGATTGCCACAGGGTGGACGCATTGGCCGTGCCGTTGGCCTTCACGAGGCCTATGGTGACGGTATTGACCAGGGAGCTGTCGACATTGAAGTCCACATAGATCCCGGATAAGGGGTTCTTGTAGTCGTTGAGGACAGTGACGTTAAGGTAGGTATAGTCCCCTTCCGTGATCTTTGTCTTGGATATGTTTATGGTTCCTACGAACTTGAGGTCTGGCGGTGGTATGAACTCTGCCACGAAAATCGTGGTGTTCGCTTTGTTGTTGGTCTTGTTGTACTCCTTTATGACCTGGTCCGAATCCGCGTAGACCGAGATGTTCCTGAGGCCCTTGTCGGCCTTCCAGTCGACGCTGAGCGTCGTCTTCGCGTTCGGTGCCAGGGCTTGGACCTGTTTCGTACCGAACTTCGTATCGTTATCGAGGAAAGCGACGGTGAAGTCCTGGGCGTCGTTCCCGACGTTCTTCACGACCGTCGTGACCGTGACCGTGTCGCCCTCGATGATGCCCTTGTTCGGGCTCAGCGAGATACTATCGACGCGTACGTCCTCCTTTACAGGCGTGGAATGGTCGTTGTCCTTGTTGACATCCAGGAGCCATAGGTCCGGGTCGAAGTCCACAGAGGAGACGTCCTCGGTGATGTTCACGCTGAAGGGCGTGACGCCGCAGGCCTGGCACATGAGCTTGCTGAGCGTGGTGGTCGGATTACCCGTGTAGTACGCCAGCCCGATATCGCCGGGCATTGCCGCGGTACCGATCTTCTTGACCGTGAAGTCGACCTTGAGCTGGTTGCCGTCCCGGTACATCATCGATGGGGCCGTGTTCACAGCGTAGTCGAGGACCGCCGTGGTGTTCAGCCATTGGTCGAAGAACCATTTCAGGTCAGTGCTGGTCTTCTGTTTTACGGCCTTCAAGAAGTCGTCGAGGGTCACGTTCTTCCCTATGCTCAGGGCCAGGTAGCTCTGCATGATGCCATCGAAGGTCGTGTTACCGACGATGTACCTAAGCATGTGCAGGACATAGGGGCCCTTGTAGAAGATGACCGGCACGAACTTGGAGTGGTCCACCTGGATGTCCCTTATGGCCATCTCAGTGGTGCCGCCGCCGTAGAAGAGATGGAGGTTCCTCAGCTCGTCGTTCTTATGATCGACCGCGATCTGGAAGTACACGGCGGTGTACTCGGACATCGACCACGAAAGCCATGCATCGAAGTCACCGATAGGACAGCTGGCGTACACGAAGGACTGGTCGGCGATGCCCACGACGAGGTTCAGGGGAGGCTGGAAGGCGCCGAAGGTGTCGGTGATTACCATCCCTTGGTCGGACTCGATGCCGCCCAGCTTGTGGTTGACCTCGACCATGTTGAACCCGGTATATGGATAGGCCCCGTAGCTGGCCATGAGCCAGTCAAGGACGGACATGGCCCTGGCCATGAACATCCCGGAACGGGTGGCGTTAGCCTTGAAGAGATAGGTTGTCAGGGTGAGACCGCTGTGTGTCGTCGTGTTTATCGAATAGTTGCCCGCGGCGACTGTAAAGCCTGCGACCTCGTTCAAGGATTTATAGGTGACGTTCGTGTTCAGGCCCGAGGGCAAGGCGCTGACGTTCTTTCCAACGGAAACGACGGTCCAGTTCTTTGAGACCAGCACGTGGACCGTGACGTTGTGCCTGTCGAGGTCCCTGGGCCGGATCCGGGATACACTGTAGCTGAAGACCGGCATCGGATACCATGGGGTGGTCCTCTTGAGGAGGAGACCGGCGCTCCAGTTGCAGTTGTCGTCGCCTGAGATGGATGTGCTAACCGGTCCCTGGTAATCGACATTGACCGTCACGGACTGGCCTGTCGAGACCGGCGCCGTGTAATTGATCGTGAGATTGTGCAAGGTCGAGTTCTGCTTGAAGAACAGGGCATTGTTACCAATGTCCTTGACGCTCTTGACCTTGAGGGCGCCCAGCAGCTTCAGGGTGAAGTTCAAGTATGACCCGGCTTTGAGGGCCTTGACGGTGATCCTTGCGTTCGCGGTTATGTTCCCGGTGACCAGGTTCGGAGTCACTGAGATGTCGGCGTTCAAGGCGTCGTACTTGCCATTATCGCTGCTGTTCCAGGACATGGGCTCGACGGTCCTGTCACGCGGGATGACCGTAGGCGATGGAACATCATGCGGGATCATGGCGCTGGCCAGTCCCGAGAAGATCATCAGGAACGTCACGAGCACAGGTATCGTCCTTGGCATGCACATTCCTCCTGGGTCGGTAATGATTCTATAAGTATCCGTATGCAAAGTCAAGTAAGTAAAACGGAATCATGATATATTAACTGTACGGCAAAAGGATAATTAAGATGATTCGAAAAGGCCGTGACCTATACTACCTGCCCCTCTCCGGGACCTTCGGTATGGGCGTGTTCCGGAGCACATCGTTGACTATGTTGGATGGATGGACGCCCTTGACCCAGGAATCGGCCTTGAGGATTATCCTGTGAGCTAGGGCCTGGACCGCAAAGCGCTTCACATCGTCGGGGATGACGTAGTCGCGGGCCTTGAAGGCCGCATGGGCCCTGCCGAGCTTGAGAAGGGCCAGGCTGCCCCTGGGGCTCGCGCCGATCTCCACCTGCGGGTGCTCCCTGGTCCTGCGGACCACGGTTGAGATGTACTCGAGGAGCTCTCGGTCGATATGGACCTCCTCGATGGCCCGCTGGGCCTCGACCAGCGTCTTCGGCCCGCCGATGGCCCTGAGCTGGAGCTCGTCCTGCTTCCTCTGGATGCGCCGGTCCAGGATCTCAATCTCGTCCTCGAGGGCCGGATATCCGACGCTAAGCTTCACGAGGAACCGGTCCAGCTGTGCCTCGGGCAATGGATAGGTCCCCTCGTACTCGATGGGGTTCTGGGTCGCGATCACAAGGAACGGCGGGTCGAGCACGTAGGAATCACCCTCGATGGTGGTCTGCCGCTCCTGCATGGCCTCGAGGAGGGCGGCCTGGGTCTTCGGCGGGGCCCTGTTTATCTCGTCGCCCAGCAGCACGTTCGTGAAGATGGGCCCCTTGCGGAGCTCGAACTTGTTGGTGTCCCTGTTCAGGATGTATGTGCCCGTGATGTCCGTCGGCAGCAGGTCGGGCGTGAACTGCACCCGGCGGAAGCCGCAGCCCAGGGTGACCGCGAAGGACCTTGCGATCAGGGTCTTGGCCAGACCGGGATAGTCCTCGAAGAGCACATGGCCGTTGGCCAGGAAGCTCACTAGTAGGTCCTCGAGCGCCTTCCGTTTCCCGACGATGATCCTCTCCATCTCGTCCAGGACCTTCTTGCTGAAAACCGGGACATCCTTGAGCTCCATCTAACTGCCCTCCTTCTTCGCCGGAGGCCTGACCTTGGGCCTCGTTGGCCTGGGGGCGCCACCCGTCTTCGGGGGAGCCACCGGCCTCTCGTGAATGACCTCGAACTCCGTCGGTTCCGATGGTGGAGCCTCTGGCGCCGGTGCATCGAGGTCGTGGTATGCCGTCACATCGTCCATGGGCGGGGCCCCGTGGATGTCGCCGTCCGTCCCTGTACCCTCGACCGGCGGCCGTTCCTCGGCCCTCTCGCCGAGCCTGCCCCTGAAGTAGAGCGGGATGCGGTCGAGCGTGTCCGCGTAGGCGAGGGCGAAGGTACCGAAGGTCCGGCCCTTGGGCGCCTCCTCCGGGGCCGCTGTGCACTCGTACCACGGGTGATGATAGTCGACCTCTGGGGCCTGGGCGCCGACCTTCCGTAGGAATGTCGGGAAGCCTCCCTTCATGGGTACCGGGGCCGCCGTCAGGACGGCCGCGCTCTTGTCGAAGACCGCCGGGACCTCGTCCGGGGTGTCCCTGGAGGTCCTGTCAAGATGGTATGCGATGCTTTCCAGGTTCGCGGCCTGCTGGGACCTCTCATGTGCGCCCCTTGCGGTGTACCTTGGCGTGAAGAAGCCGAGGATGACGAGCACGGAAGCACCGCCCAGGGTCACGCCCAGCAAGATGCCGCCGAAGACGACGGCATAGAACGTCATGGTCAGGATGAGGACCTCGAGGATGACCATGGGGACGGCCGCCATGATTGCGCCGACCCCGATGGAGAGGAGGCTTATGTTGTACCGGCCGCTCTTCGAGAATAGGCCTTCGTTCTTGAGGTCCCTGTGCATCGTGTCCCCCATGTCCCTGCCCAACCGGTTCCAGACCTCGTGCAGGGGCTTGTTGCCAGGGCCCTCGGCAAGGGCCGCCAGGATTGCCCCGTCCTGGGGCATGAGCGGCACCGAGAGCTCGTCGGGACCTTCTTCCCTGGTCTTGACCCAGATCTCCCCGGACTCCCGGTCGTCCTCGATGGAAGCGAAGCCCATCTGCGACAGATGGACGATGCCAGCATAGAAGGCCAGCGGGGTGAATCTTCCCTGTATAAGGGTCGTGAGCTTCATGGGGTCCCTGGCGATGTTCACGTTCGGACGGAGGTTCCTGGGGACGAGGCGCCCTGAGATGAAACGATAGAGCACGAATATCAGGCATATGAAGAATATCAGGAGGAAGATGATGGCGGCGATGGTGAACGAGTTCTCCCTCAGGAGCCGTTCAGGCGACTTCACGGGCTCGAGGTTCTTCGGATAGTAGGCAATGACGCGGACGGTCTGCCCGGGTTTGATATCGGTACGGTTGAAGGATATCTTCGTGACCTTCTGGCCGTCCACGTATGCTATGGAAATATTGGCATTATACGGATAGTACTTGAAGAGCGGCGACTTGGTGAAGTTCTGGAACAGGTAAAGGTTGACGTAGACCTTCTTGATGGGGACGGACCAACCCTTGCCGACGACGTTCCAGTCGATGCCTAGCTGATCCTTGGCGACGGATGCAGCGGCCCCTGTGGCGAAGTAGAATATGTAAAAGGTGGTGTTGCTCGGGGCGACCTTTGGGTTGAACGGCCACCGGATGAGGTACTTGCCCTTGAACCAGTCGAACTCGTATTTGGCCCCTATGTTCAACGAGGTCCCTGTCTTGTTTATGACCTCGACCCGGGTCAGGAGCTCGAAGCCTTCGTGGGGGATCTCGCGGTATGCCATGCTATAGGTGCCTCGGACGAACGAGAAGTTCATGGCCTCCCCGAACTCGATGTCACCGTAACTGGTGACGAACATGTTGACGGTGAGGTTCTGGACGTAGTAATCGTAGTCGTTGTAGTTTATCGGCCCATCGGCCGCGGCCGGCCGCTGGGCGGATGGAACGTAAGCGAGGATGGCCGTGTTCAGTAGCAGGACCACGGTCAGGATTGATGGCAATATTCTCTTTGACATAACAACAACCCACCATATTAATTGAAATGTATATATTTTTGCGTGAAGAGGCCAGGACCGTTTGGACGGCCCCGCCTAAGGTCGACGAAATTCCAAACAGAATCACAAGCCTCATATATCCATAGAAATGTATATTGTCCTGCTTGAGCTCGGCAACCGAACCTAAAGGGACCCCGGCTAGGTCCTCCATCGACTTCAACACCCTGACGACGGTCATCTTCATAGTGTCATTGCTGGCAATTGCCCTGCTGACCATGCAGTTGAGGATACTCAACCTCGACCAGGGACCGAGCGGCTCGGGCCACGGGCAAGGAGGTCAGGGCAGCGGCAACGGGACCGGCCAGGGCCGGGGAGCTGGCAATGCGACCACTCCGGAAGGTGGCGGGAACGGCGCCTCGGGCGTCAACGAATCCGCCAAGAAGTTAGGGTATGGCCCCTCCGGCGGAGGAAATGTGGGGATGGAGAACCCCACGAGCGCGCCCGTCACCGAGGAGAAACCGACCTCGACCACGGTCGACAATGGCCGCGGCGACGCTGGCAAGGCCGAGGGCCGCGACATAGACACCAACAGGCCGTCCCAGACCGCGGGAGCGGTGCAGATGGGTACCAACTCGACGAGCGGCGGGGGCGGAGGTGGCGGCGGGAACAATGGCATTCAGATACCCCAGATCAACCTTCCTGAGAAGCTCAAGTGGCTCATCCTCATAATAACGGTCGCGGCCATAGGGACCGCCATGGCGTACCTCATGAGGAGCTACATGAAGGCGCGCCGCGAATCCCTGCGCAGGGCCGCTAAGGCCAAGGGCAAACGGAAGAAGCGCATCCCGCAGGCCGTGGCGGCCGCGGTCACCGACGAGTTCGTACAGACCATCGAGATGACCTGCGACACGCTCGCCAAGATGGGCGACATCCGCAAGGCCATCGCGCTCTGCTATGCGAGGATGTGCGGCATCATCGCGGACAAGGGCCTCATAAGGGGCCCGGAGATCACCCCGAGGGAGTTCTACACCGCGGTGCGGCAGTCCTTCGATGTCGAGAGCCGGTCCATGAAGGGCCTGACCGTCCTGTTCGAGGAGGCGGTCTATAGCGAGCATCCGATGGGCGAGGCGCACAGGGGTTCGGCGCTCAAGCTGCTGAAGGGGGCCGTGGAGGAGGTCAAGACTTGGTGAGCGTGACCTGGCCCAGGCAACGGAAGCTCATAATCTATCTCACGGTCCTCTGCATAGCGTTCATCCCCGCCATCGTGTCCATGGAATATGTAATCGAGGACCTCAAGATCAGGCACATCGCCATGAGCGGCCTCGGCATAGCCCTGATCCTTTGTGCCGCGGGCCTCATCATCACCATCAGGACGGAGCCCAAGCGCTGGAGGCACATCTACAAGCCCATGAGGTACGACACCGAGGCCGTGAACCAGATCCTCGGCCAGATGGACAGGGAGGTCGAGAAGGAGACCTGGAGAGGCTACCAGGAGCGTACCAGGGCGAGCCTCTGGCTGAGGGAGGCCATCGCCGAGTACGTGGAGCTCACCTGGAACGGGTCGCCCTACGACTTCCAGCGGATGATGTCCATGCCCGAGGAGGCCAGCTACCTCGAGGACAAACCGGCCCTGAAGAAGCTTATATTGGACATGCAGGACCTGGGTGTATACAAGGAGAGGTCCTTCCTGTTGTTCCCCAGACGCAAGTACCTGAAGCTCGTGGACCTGGTCTTCAAGGAGGTGAAGGCCCCATGAGGCGCAATGGAGGGCCCGTTTTCCTTATCGCCATCATGTCCATCGTCATCGTCGGGGCCGGCCTCCGCATGTGGGAGGTCGTGGCCACGGCCCTGCCGGCCATGATCATCTATGGCCTCATAATCATCATCCACGACATGAACGGGCCGAAACTGATGGTCCGACGGTGGGTCGAGCCAGACATTGTGAGGGCCGGGAAGATCGCCATCGTGACCGTCGAGGTCTCGAACCGCCGGGGGAACACGCCGGGCCTCATCGAGGTCTTCGACGTGCTGCCGGACACGGTGGAACTTGTGAAGGGCAAGAACCACAGGATGTTCGACCTGGGGCCCTACGAGACCAAGAGGATAAAGTACGCGGTCCGGTTCCACGTGCAGGGGGAGAACAAGATTGGCCCGACCCGCTGGAGGTCCCTTGACAGGGCCGCCTTCTTCTTCGACGAGGGCGTGTCCGAGGAGGTCACGACCATCACGGTCCAGAGGCACGTGGAGGACCCGAGGAAGCTGAGGATGCCGTCGCTCAGCACGCACCGGCCCTTCGGCCACACGCCGGCGAGGATCAAGGGCCAGGGCAGCGACTTCTATGGCCTGCGCGAGTACGTCTCCACGGACCCGCTGAGAGTCGTCAATTGGAAGGCCAGCGCTCGCATGGGCAAGCTCATCAGCAAGGAGTTCGAGGACGAACGGCTCGGCGACGTGGTCCTTGTAATAGACATGAGACCGACATCCAGGGTCGGGGAGGGGTCCCTTAACACCGTCGATGCGGCGGTGAACGGGGCCCTGGCCGTGGCCCAGAAGGTCCTCATGGAGAGGAACCGGCTGTCCATAGTGTACCTGCGCAAAGGCGTCGGCTGGATAAAGGGCATAACCAGCCGCCGGCGCATCCAGGAGATCGTCGAGAAGGCGGACTTTCCCGAGGAGCTCGAGACCAGCCCTATAAACTGGCTCCCGTGGACCATAAGGAACTCCTTCCCGACCAGGGCCCACGTTGTCGCATTCACACCGCTGCTGGACGATGAGATGGAGCGGATGCTCAAGGAGGTGGCCCTGGTGGGCTACGACGTCCTCCTGGTCAGCCCGTCGCCGGCCTCGAGCTGCATAGGGCTCTACAGGAAGCCGGTCATCAACGCGGCCCTGAAGACCAGCAGGAACCTGGTCCTGCTCCGACGCAAGAACAGGCTCCTGAAGCTGGCCAAGATCATGCGCGTGTTGGACTGGGACTTCGGTGAGGCGCTGGCGCTCACGCTAAAGAGAATAGAACGGCAGAAGGGAGGTGCTGCGAGATGGCGGATGAAGGCTCCGCCCGTTGGGGCCTGAGGCGGGACATCATGACCCTCCATGCCATGGTCATGGTCATGGGCGGCATGGTCCTCCTTCTACTGCTGGCCTTGAGCCAGATATCCTCGAGCATGGACCTCACGTACTTCCTCGGGTTCACGCTGGCGGCCGTGGGCCTTGCCATCGTGGCCGGGTCCGTTTTCACGGTCAGCATGCCCTATCTGGCCCTCGGGGCCGCGCTCCAGTTCGTCGGCAGCGCCCTTTCCGCGGTGGGCATATTGAAGCTCGATGACATCATCTCGATACTGATCGTCATGGCCATGCCGCCGCTGGCCTTCGGGCAGTACCAGGTCGGCGCCTGTGTGCTGACCATCAAGGGGTTCATGGAGGCCGAGGGGGCCGACTACGGACCGGCCCTGACGGACCTAAGGGACCATATGCTCCAGAGCGTCAGGACCCTTTCCTGGCTGACGCTCGCCGGTTTCGGCGGTGCCTTCCTCCTGATGCTGTTCATCGCGGTCTTCCAGGATGCCCTTTCCCTGAACTCATTGGCCATCATGGGCATCTTGATAGTGGCCATCGTTGCCGGGGCATCGCTGATGCTCCTGCTCAAGGGAGGCAAGGTGGTCGTAGAGGAGGTCGCGGAGGGCGAGGCCCCTAAGAAGGAGGGTGAGGAAGGGCCACCGATGCCAACAGGTGCTCCTAGATGACGCCGACGAGGTCCGACTTCACCGCGAAGGAATGGAGGGTCATCCACCGATGCAGGACCCCTTATCAGGTCCAAAGGTACCTCAACGCCCTCCCATACAACCACGAGAAGGACGGAGAGACCCTGAGGTCCTTCCGCGGCGTTGTCAGGACCGGGATGGCCCATTGCCTCGAAGGCGCCCTGTCGGCGGCGGTGATCCTCGAGCAGCACGGCCACCCGGTGATGTTCCTTGATATGGAATCCCAGGACAAGCTGGACCATGTGGTCTTTCTTTTCAAGCAGGACGGGAGATGGGGGACCGTCGCCCGGTCCCGGGACCCCGGCCTCCATGGAAGGAGGCCCGTGTTCAGGACCGTGAGGGCTGTCGTGGACAGCTATTTCGACCCGTTCATAGACCATACGGGCAGGATAACGGCCTATGGCGTCGGGACCCTGAAGGAGCTGGGGGGATACGATTGGCGCCTTTCAGGGACGAACGTCTGGAAGGTCGAGAGGTACTTCAACGACCTGCCTCACAAGAGGTTCGTCTCGTCCGATGTCAGGTACGAGTACTGGCATCAGAGGTACGAGACCTTCAAGGAAAAGCACCCGAACTGGAGGCCGACCTATTTCTTGGATAGGAGAAAATGGTTCCCGACATACCCGAAGGGCCGTTGACCGCATCACTGATTGGGGTTCTTCCCGCGAGGGGACGCATTGCCTACCGGTATCACGTCCCAGCTCTCCTCCTCGGATATCTTCTCGGTCTTGTCCTGGACCTTGGCCGGTCCATAGTCAGGATAGACCGGCCCCGAGGGGGCCTTCTCGTAGGTTGGGTTCGTGGCGTAGGTGGGTACGCTGGGCGAGGACTGGACCTGTTGGCCCGTGGCAGCGCCGCCGGGCTTCTTTGCGCCATCGGTGAGGAAGAAATCCGACTTTATCTTGTCCTCGTCTTCTTGCGCCTCTGGGACCGGTGCATGGTAGAACTCCATGGACAGCATGAAGAGGCTGACCGCCATGGCTATCCAGCCGACCATCATCATACCGACCCAGGCGCAGAACAGGATGCCTGAGATGGCGAGCCCCCCGGTGGCGAAGGTCATCACGCCCTGCATCTGGCGCTCGACCTCGAAATATCTCTTGGCCTGGTTCATGGCGAGACCGGCCATTATGAGGCCTATACCAAGGGTCAGGTGGGCCACGTACATCCACATGGTGTTCAGCGAATAATAATCATAGTCAGAGCTTGCGTTGAGCACGGCCATGTAGAGCAGGACCGGGTACATCACCGAGGTGACGAAGATGGAGACCGAGCCCAGCAGGCCCCAAATGGAGCCGTAGTTCTTGTAGAAACCGAAGAGCCCGAGGCCGAAGGGGAACATGGCCATCATGAGCATGATGGAGCCCAGGATGAGGGCCTGGACGTAGGCATTGTGGTCGGAGCTCGAGGTGCTCGCGTTTATGACGATGAAGCCCATGACGAGGCCAATTATGGCCAGGAATATGCAACCGGCCGTGCCGATCTTGAAGAGGCCCCCATTGGGGATGCCTTTGGGCTGTGGTGTCGCTTTGACCAGTCCGAAGGTGCCGGCACCGTAGTACGATGGATAGTAGGAATAAGGATAGTAACCGTATCCGTAGGGATATGCCGCCGGTGCCATGGCGCCCGGTTGTGGGACGGCCTGGACCCCGGGCTGGCCCGGCGTCGTTGGCGTTCCGTATGAAGTGCCCCCCGGGGCCATGCCTGGCTGGGCCCAATAGGCGGCGTACTGGTGGCCGCCGACGCGGCCGGCCTCTATGCATTCCTTGCAGTGGATCATGTTGTTGTAGGAGATCTTGCAGATGGGGCAGACTCCCCGACCACAGGAGACGCAGGCGCCGACGGCGTCCGTATCAGGATGTTTCTCGCACTTCATCTTGGGGACCCACCGCTGTGGGAATGGAGCATTTTTTCCAGTATTATTTACCCATTCCTGGATGACCCTTTCTGATTAGATACTATATATGTATTTTGGATGTGGATGTTTAATCCCAAACGGGCTCCACCACGGCCACATTTAACCGAACAGACAAAAAAGGATATCAATCAGGGCGTTGTATCCTCATTCGAAGGGACCCGGAGATGAATATAGGGAAGAGGGGCAAGAAGGACCAGGCCAAGCCGAGGGGAGACCTCATACTGAGGTTCGTCCCCGGCAAGGTCAGGGCCTTCGTCGAGCTCATAAGGCCCTTCACGCTCATGGCCCCGATAATTGGTGGGACCTCCGCTGCGCTGATATCCTTGAAGGTCAACGGCGGGACCGTCCCCATGCCCATCCTTTACAATTCCTACCCGTTCATAAGCTGGGAATTCCCCGAGGCCTTGACCATCGTCTGGGGCGTCCTCGCGCTCGTTTTCGTGAACGCCGCCAGCAATGCGCTGAACCAGGCCGTCGATGTCGAGGTCGACAAGATCAACAAACCTTACAGGCCGATCCCGCGCGGGGACATCACGCAGGACGAGGCCAGGACCGTCGCATGGCTGTTCTATCTATTAACCCTCTGGCGGGCCGCCTGGGTCAACAGCGCCTTCTCGTTCTTCATACTGCTCATCATGCTCATGACCATAGGATACTCGGTCCCGCCCGTCCAGTTCAAGAAGAGGCTTTGGATAAGCAATGCAAGCATAGCGGTCACGCGTGGCCTGTTCGGCTTCGTCGCCGCCTGGTCCATGTTCGACAACAACCCGTTCAACAACCCGACCCCCTGGGCCATGGGCCTCGTGATGTCCGTGTTCATCTTCGGCACCATCACCTCCAAGGACTTCACGGATGTTGCGGGCGACAAGAAGTTCGGCATGAGGACCGTCCCCGTGGTCTATGGGACCAGGTTCGCGGCCGGCTTCACGGCCATCTTCTTCATCCTGCCGTTCTTCCTGATACCGGTGATGACGACGCTGCGCTACCTGATCCCCGAGACCTTCGTGATGACGGCCATGGTGGGCTGGGGCGTCTATGTCCTGATATTGATAAACGAGGCGGTCTACAAGAAGGAGGACAAGGTCCTCGAGAACTCGCCCGTCTGGAAGCACATGTATCTGATGTTGCTGGCCCTGCAGCTCGGGTTCCTTGCGATCTATTATTTCTATTATTGAGAGAATCATAGGAGGATGTCCAGCAGCCTGCAAAGGTCCTTCTCCTCGACGACCTTCTTGGCCTTCCTCCTAACGATGTCGTCCTGCGGGTTGAAGGCCACGCCGAGGCCGCAGTCCCCGAACATCGTCGCGTCGCCCTGGGTGTCGCCGACGGCAGCGACATCCTTCTTCTTGAGGCGGAGCTCCTTCATGACCTCGCGCAATGGCCCGCGCTTGTCCTTGGGCTCGACCCTTAAGATACCCTCGCCCGTGAGCCTTCCGCGCCGATCGGCCTTGAGGCCATTGGAGTATCCACGGAAGGCCCCCATGCGCTCGGCGATCCTATCGACGAGCAGGTCCAGCCCGCCGCTGATGATGATGGTCCTGCAGCCGCTATCGTGCAGGGCCCGGGAGAGCTCGTCAAGCCCTTCCATCGGCGGGATCCTCATCAGGATGGCCCGGACCGTCTCGAGCGTGATGTCGGGGTCCTTGGACATCCAGAGGGCTATGTCCCTGCGCATGAACTCGATGCCGTCGATATCACCCCGCATGTAGGCTTCGACGGATTCCTCGTTGTCCACGCCGAAATGGTCATGTATGAACTCCCAGGAGCTCACCACATCGACCAACACCCCGTCGCAGTCGAAGACCACGAGCTTGTATGGCATCGGGTCCTCGGAGGATACGAGGGAAGATAAACCTGGTCCAAATGGCTTATATAGGTGCCAGACCTTTTATGAGCGGGGAAGGGTTTCCGACCTGGGAAGATATACATTCCAGGCCAGGAAGATGATGTTCCGGTCGGGGAAGTGGACTCGCACCGCTCTTGTCCATGGAGCGCACGGATCCCGGCCGGGAGGTGATGAGGATGGTCGAGAAGATACCGACATTCATCGAGGGCTTCGACGAGCAGCTGGAGGGGGGCATTCCCAAGGGCTCCGTTGTCCTCCTGGCCGGCTCGGCGGGCACCATGAAGTCCACCGTCGCGTTCAGCATACTCTATAACAACGCGCTCAAGGGCAGGAAGTGCCTCTATATGTCCCTGGAGCAGAGCGAGAAGAGCGTCCTGAGGCAGATGGGAAAGATGGGCTTCGATATGACCAAGGTGCACAACAACATGATGCTCCTGGACGTCGGTACGATGATGCTGGAGGAGATCGGCGCCCAGGAGAACTGGACGGCATCGGTCCTGAAGACCATCCAGCAAGTGAAGGAGGCCGAGGGGTGCGAGCTCTTCGCCATGGACAGCCTCAACGCCTACGCATTGATATCCGGGCCCCAGTTCAACAGGAGGACACTATTCAAGTTCTTCGAATGGCTCAGGAAGATCGGGCTGACCTCTGTGGTCATCACCGAGACACTGGACCTGTTCCCGTCGGGTCCGTTCGGCAAGCTGATCGAGCAGGGGTCCGGGAACCAGGGCGAGTTCTTCCTCGCGGACGGCATCATCACGCTCAAGATGTTCGAGCTCAACGAGGTGGAGATCCAGAGGAGGATACGTGTGCTGAAGATGAGGGGAACGAACCATAGCACGAGCTTCTTCAAGCTCGACTTCAAGGACGGGAAGTTCAAGGCCGCCTGGGCCCTGGAGTGAGGTGGGAGCATGGCGGAACAGGATGAGAGGGTCCGGACATACGTGAAGGGGCTTGACGAGGCGCTCGACGGTGGCATCCCCAAGGGGAGCATAGTCCTGCTGAGCGGTCTGGCGGGCACGATGAAATCCTCGCTGGCGTACTACATCCTCTGGAAGAACGCCAAGCTGAACGCCAAGCGCGGCCTGTACATCACATTGGAACAGACCGAGGGCAGCCTGGTCGGCCAGATGAACCAGATGGGACTGCACTCCAAGGACGTGGCCGACAAGCTGTTGGTCGTCGATGTCGGGACGCTCAGGCTCGAGGACAAGAAGCCCATGGAGGAGTCCTGGCTAGGGCTGACCATGAAGACCGTCCAGAAGATCAAGGAGCGCATCGGCTGCGAGCTGCTGGTACTGGATTCGCTAGATGCATATACGCTCCTGGTGGAGAGCGACTTCAGCCGAAGGGCCATGTACATGTTCTTCGAGTGGCTCAGGAAGATGGGCATGACCTGCTTCCTGGTCTCCGAGACCGTGGATTCGATGCCACTGATGGCCTTGAACACGGGCGGCATCGTCAAGGACAGGGCCTACGAGGCCTTCCTGGCCGACGGGGTCATCCACTTGAAGCTGGTAGAGCTCGGAGTGGTCGAGGTCCGCAGGAGAATCCGGTGCATCAAAATGCGGGAGACGGACCATGACATGTCCTACATGGACCTGACATTCAAGGACGGGGAGTTCATAACGACGAAGGCGCTGCCAACGGATTGAGATAACCCTGTCCTATGACCCGAATCCGACCACCCTTGGAAAAGCCGGCATGCTCCGTGGTATTTCGTCGGAATATTTAATATGCGCCTTCATGATAACAGACCTCCACATTCGGGGGGAAGGCTTGGCCAAAAAAGGGAACCTGACGCCCTTGATGGCGCAATACTACTCAACGAAGGAGAAGTACAAGGACTGCATCCTGCTCTACAGGATCGGCGACTTCTACGAGACCTTCGATGAGGATGCGGTGGTCACGTCCAAGGCCTTGGACATAGTCCTGACGGCGAGACAGGGCACCCCGCTGGCCGGCATCCCCTACCATGCCCTCGACAGCTATCTTGGGAAGCTCGTCAAGAAAGGCTTTAAGGTCGCCATCTGCGAGCAGACCGAGGACCCCAAGCTCGCCAAGGGCCTCGTCAAACGCGAGGTGGTCCGACTTGTCACGCCCGGGACCCTAATCGAGGATGTCCTTTTGGACCAGAGGTCCAACAATTACCTCTCGGCCATCTATATCGGTAAAGGACCGGACGGCCATCATGTCCACGGCATCGCGACCGCCGATATCTCGACGGGGGACTTCTTCGCCACCGAGCTTGGGACCTTGCAGGACCTCCAGGCAGAACTGTCCAGGATAAGGCCCGCCGAGTGCCTCATGCCGCACGAGCTCATGCAGAACAAGGCCCTCACGGGATTGTGCGGCTCTGTCGTGGCCCAGAAGGAAGAGCAGGAATGGGCCGGCGAGGAGGGAGGGCCTGCACACGGAGCTACCGCCCTTAAGGAACATTTCAAGGTGCCGAGCCTGCAGCCCTTCGGCTGCGAGGACAGGCTGTCCGCCGTGGCCGCCGCAGGGCTGGTCCTCGATTACATCAAAGCGAGCAGCATGGGAGAGGTCCACATCGATGGGCTCAGGTATCAGACCTCCTCGCGGTTCATGTCGCTCGATGCGTCCACCATGAGGAACCTGGAGCTCGTCCAGAACATCAGGAACGGAGGCACCGAGGGGACATTGCTCGAAGTAATGGATAGGACCGTCACCCCCATGGGGGCCAGGCTCCTGAGGCGCTGGCTCCTGCAACCGCTCCTGGACCTCAAGGAACTGTCCAAGAGGCACGATGTCGTCGAGGCCATGACAAGGGACCTCCTGCTCATAGGAGAGCTCGATGAGGTCATGAAGGGGTTCCATGACCTTGAGAGGCTCACGAGCAAGATCCAGTACGGCTCGGCCAATGCCAGGAACCTGCTTGCCGTCAAGAACAGCCTCCGGCTCGTCGGTAACCTCAAAGGTCTGCTAAGGGGCAGGGCCGAGGCCGCGACCGTCGAGAAGGCTGCCGGGCTCTTTCGTGGACTTGCAGAGGGGCTCAACGAGCTCAACGTGATCGTCGAGCTCCTTGACAGGGCCATCGTCGACGAGCCTCCAACCGGCGTCAAGGATGGCGGGATGATCAAGCCGGGCCATTCCGAGGAGCTGGATGGCCTCAATGCCAGCGTCAAGGACGCCCGGGATTGGATCTCCGGTCTAGAAAAGAGGGAGAGGGAAAGGAGCGGCATCAAGACCCTCAGGGTGGGCTTCAACAGCGTCTTCGGCTACTACATCGAGGTCTCCCGGGGCCAGGCGGAGAGGGTCCCCAAGGACTACATGAGGAAGCAGACGCTCGTCAACGCGGAGAGGTTCATAACCGAGGAGCTCAAGCGCTATGAGGAGCTGGTGCTGAGCGCCGACGAGAAGATCAAGGCCCTGGAGTTCGAGCTGTTCGATAAGATAAGGCTCAAGGTCGCCGAGATGAGCGGGGCCCTGTTAAAGGTGGCCCGGACCGTGGCCGAGATAGATGTACTGAGGTCGTTGGCCGATGTCGCCGTCCATGGCAACTATGTCAGGCCGACCCTGTCCGACGGCACGTCCTTGGTCATCAAGGATGGACGGCATCCCGTCATCGAGACCAAACTCGCGTCCGGCGAGTTCGTCCCCAACGACACCACCATGGACTGCGAGGAGAGCCAGCTCATCATACTCACGGGCCCGAACATGGCCGGGAAGTCCACCTACATGCGCCAGGTGGCCCTCATCGCCATCCTCGCCCAGATGGGCTCCTTCGTGCCAGCACGCGAGGCCACCATCGGCCTTGTCGACAAGGTGTTCACAAGGGTCGGCGCATCCGACGATCTGGCCCGTGGCCAAAGCACCTTCATGGTCGAGATGGTCGAGACCGCTACCATACTGCACACCTCCACGAGGAGGAGCCTCGTGCTGCTGGACGAGATCGGTAGGGGGACGGCCACCTTCGACGGGCTGAGCTTGGCCTGGGCCGTGGCCGAAGAGCTCCATAACGACCCTCGCCTCGGCGGCAAGACCATCTTCGCCACGCACTATCACCAATTGACCGAGCTCACCAAGGTCCTTCCCAGGGCCAAGAACTTCCACATGCCTGTGAAGGAGCAGGACGACGAACTCGTGTTCCTGCGTAAGGTCCTTCCTGGCAGCGTCGACAAGAGCTACGGCATCCAGGTGGCCAAGCTGGCCGGCATCCCCCACAGGGTCATAGACAGGGCAAAGGAGGTCCTGGAATCCTTGGAGGCCGAGGAGCTCGTCGTCCTGGAGGAGCCCGGGACCGACCGTGCAAAGAAGGGCGGCCACAAGGTCAGGGTCAGCGGCCAGACCAAACCAAGCTTCACCCAATTGGTCCTGTTCTCCGACGGCGACAAGGTGACGAAGGAGCTCTCGGACCTGGACCTCAGCAACATGACGCCCCTGGAGGCCCTGAACAAGCTCAGCGAGCTCCAGCGGAAGGCCAAGGAGCATAGGATCGCGCCCGAGAAGGAAGTCAAGGATTGATGAGCCATGCCGAAGATAAAGGTCCTCAGCGAGGAAGTGGTCAAGAAGATCGCCGCCGGCGAGGTCGTGGAGGGGCCCTACTCCATCGTCAAGGAGCTCGTCGAGAACAGCCTGGACGCCGGGGCCCGGAGAATCGAGGTCTCGGTCGAGCGCGGAGGCCTCGATTCCATCCGGGTCACGGATGACGGTTGTGGCATGGACCGTGAGGACGCCCTGCTGGCATTCAAGAGGCACGCGACCTCGAAGATCGAGCGGCTGGAGGACATTTTCGGCATCGAGACCCTGGGGTTCAGGGGCGAGGCCCTCCCGAGCATGTCGGCCGTGGCCAAGGTCATCTGCATCACCAGGCCGCATGACGCCGAGGTCGGCACCAGGATAAGGGCGGAGGTGGAGGTCATCGACCTGGAGGAGACCGGCTGCCCGGTCGGGACAACGGTCGAGGTCCGGGACCTTTTCCACAGCGTCCCCGCGAGGAAGAAGTACCTCAAGGTCCCGGAGAAGGAGTTCGGGAGGATTCTAGAGGTCATGACGAACAAGGCCCTGGCCAAGCCGGAGATCATGTTCAGGCTGTCCCACAATGGCAAGGTCGTCTTCGATGCGCCCCCGGCCAAGGACCTCAGGGAGAGGATCGCCATAGTCTATGGCCTGGGCGTCTCCAAGGACCTGTTGAAGATCGATTGGAACGATATGGGCGTGACCATCACCGGCTACGTCTCGAAGCCACACATCAATAGGTCGAGGCCAACGACGCACATCATAGTGAACGGCCGCGACATACTTAACAGGGCCATCCACCGGGCCATGCTCGAGGCCTACGGTCCCATCCTGCCGAAAGGGAGGTATCCCTACGCCGTCCTCAGGCTCGGGCTGGACCCCAAACGCATCGACCCCAACGTGCATCCCGCAAAGACCGAGGTCAGGTTCGAGGAGGAGGCCAAGGTCGAGAAGGCGGTGCTGGAAGCCGTGCGCCAGGCCCTTTCCCTGGGCGAGCTCGTCCCGCCCGTCGATATGGACGACCTGAGCGCCATCGGGATCAAGGGCCTCAGGGGCGGACCCAGGCCATCCGCAGAGGCCGGGGGAAGCGTCAAAGGCCATCATCAGGCGACCATAGATGTGGGGACCGGCAACATCGAGGTCCCGGTCTCAGAGACCGCCGGCCGGCCAAAGGACATGGAGCTCGACGAGACCGTCAGGGCAAAGCTCGAGCGCCTTCCGAGGAGCATAACCATCAAGGGCCAGGCAGGGGACTGCTATATAGTCGGCGAGACCGAGGAGGGCCTGATAATAATAGACCAACATGCGGCCCACGAGAAGGTGACCTACGAGGAGCTCGGGCGGCAACTGGGCGAGGGGAAGGTCCAGTCCCAGGAGCTCCTGGACCCCATCGCCGTCGAGCTCTCCGCCGAGGAGGCCGAGGCCGTGAAGGCCCTCGTGGACGACCTGGCCCGGCTGGGGTTCGAGGTCGAGCCCTTCGGTCCCAGGAGCTGCCGCGTCAAGGGCGTCCCATCGGTGCTAGGAGTCACCGTCGAGGCAGGGGCGATACATGACATCCTTGCTGACCTTTGGAAGGGCCGCCCCGAGCGCAAGGGAAAGAAGGGCAAGAGCGCCACGCTGGACGAGGTCAAGGACCATGTCCTAAGGACCATGGCATGCCACACCTCGACCCGGGCCGGGAAGCACCTGGACCTGGTCGAGATGCGGGCCCTTGTCCAGCAGCTGTACAAGGCCAAGGAGCCGTTCAACTGCCCCCACGGAAGGCCTACCATGATATTCCTCCCGTTCTCCAGGCTCGAGAAGAGGTTCGGGCGAAGGACCTGAGGCCAAGGTTATTTTAGCCCCCGCGCCGATAATGCGAACAACAAGTTGAGCGCATGTCATTGACGGTCGTTGAACTGGACAAGGGCCTCGAGGACAAGTTCCTTCGGTACGTCATGAAGGCCCCACTTGCCTATTTCTTCTTCATCGCTGACTGGCGGAGGGAGAGGGAGAACTCAAGGTTCCTGCTTGCACTGGACAGGGGGAGGATAGCCGGTATCATGCTCATCTACAAGGGCCGCATCGTCCAGCCGCGGGGCTCCGCCAGGGCCGTCGAGACCCTCATCGGGCACATCGACATCGACAATGTCGAGGGCATGGTGCAGCTGGAGCACAGGGACCTGCTGCTGAGGGCCTTCAGGCCGGAGCGCCAGGCCGAGATGCACATGCTGCACCTGACGAAGGGAAAGCAGCGGTTGTCCAAAGGCCATGGCTCGAGGAGGCTCAGGGCCAGTGACGCCAGGGAGGTCGCGGCCCTCATGCGGGCTGCGGATCCGACCCTGTGGGGCAAGCAGACCGCGAAGATGGTCAAGCGGTCCATGAGGACCAGCACCTGGGTCGGTGTGAAGGAGGATGGAAAGGTGGTTGCCATAGGCATGGCCAGGACCTTCGACATCGGCGGTATGGTTCATACGATAGCGACCGCAGAGGCCTATAGGAACAGGGGCTATGCCAAGGCCAACGTTTCGGCCCTCCTGAGGGGGATGTTCAATGAGACCGATGATGCCCTAATCCATGTCTTCAAGAAGAACGCCCCGGCATACCATGCATACTCCAAGGTCGGCTTCAGGCCCTATAGGAAGTTCTTCTACATCAGGGGTGGAAAAAGGATCAAGCGGAAGGGAAAGGCAAAGAAGAAGTAGAAGAAAATAAAAATCGAAAAAGAGAAAAAATAAAAGAAAATTGGAGGAGGCCTTTGCGGCCTCACTCCTTCCTTCTGTAGGACACCGCTGCGGCGACGCCCACCACGGCCAGGATCAGGAACACGGTCTCGAAGCCCGGTATGATCCCGGTCTTCGCCGGCGCCGGCTTGATGACGATGGTCGTGTAGTAGTCGTTCTCGAGACCACCGCTGTCCTTCACAACGAGCTCGATGACGTGTGTCGTCCCGGCGGCGAACTTCTTGTTCCAGTTGTCTATGGTGCCGTTCTTGTCTGGCGGGTTCCCGGACTGGGTCCTGTGAATCTCAGCGCCGTTCTCGTACCATATCAGCGTTATCGGGTCGTTGTCCGGGTCGTTGGCAACACATACGAAGAATATCGCCTTGCCGGAGTCGAACTGTGTGTTGTTCTGCGGGTTCGATATCTTCGCCGTGGGCTTCCTGTTCGTGTCGTCGACATGGACCGTCCAGTTGAAGTAGGCGATCCCGTTCGGCGTCGCCCCGTCATTGACCTTTATGGTGATGACGTGGGTGCCTTGGTTCACTTCGGCCTGGGAATAGTCGGGCTGGTACCTGAACGAGCTCGTGCCTGAGGCCACCGCGATGTTGTCCACGAACCAGGTGTACCTCATGTCGAGCAAGGGCGTGTCCCTGTCAAAGATCGCCACCGAGAAGTCCTTGGTGCTCCACTCGGGTATATTGATGGCGATCTGTGGGTCTGGCTGCGGGTTCCTTATCTCGGGCGGGGCGTTGACGTTCAGAATCACCACGTTCAGGGTGAAGTAGACCGTCTTCTGCCACGGCTGTGTCATATAGGCCTTGAAGTTCAGGTTCTCGCCGTTCGTGTTGAAGTAGTAGCCGAGGGCCGAGAACTTCACCATACCGGAGGGCGGATCCACCTTGACCGTCAGGTTCTGGCTGTTGCCGCTAATGAACTCGAAGGTCAGCTTGTGCCCGGTGGAGGCCTTGCACACATCGTTCAGGTTCTGCGTCTGGTTGCCGTGCTCGTACATCGTCACGACGGTGTCCGCACAGTTGATGTCGGGCGGGTTCTGCTCGATGGTTACGTTGTACGTGTAGGTGACCGACAGGAACGTCGAGTCCATGGCCTTGATTGTTATGGGGACCTTGTATGTTGATGTATCGCCCGTCGGATGGTAGATCTTGGCATTGCCGTAATTCACGCCTATACGGTTGTTCGCGGTGTTCATGGTCGTAGGTATAAAGGCGTTTGCCGTCCCGTTGGACACCACGGTGTAGTTCAGTACGTCGCCATAGGCCAGGTCCGGGTCCCAGAAGCCCTTATAGGTCCATGGGTTCGTGTTCTTGTCCACGAGGACCATGTTGTTGTTGGTCCCGTTCGTGGTACCCTCCTTGACGTTATAGTCGTGGAGGACCTCGACCATGCCGGGCCCGATTATCGGGCTGTGGGGGACTGGTTGGACCTCGACCTGGATCATCGTGGTGCATGTCAGCCCGTAAAGGTCCGTCGCCTTGAAGTACACATTCACCTGGCCTTGGAAGTACTTTTCTGGCGTGATGGTCACAGTACCCGTCGCATCGTTCGATATGTTTAACTTCAGATGGTCCACGGTGCCGTTCGTCGAGAACTTGATGGCGTCCAGTAGGATCGGGTCGCCGATGTCCACGTCACCGAAGACATTGCTCAGCTTTAGGTCGCTGTTCGATTGGTCACCAGGTATTATGACCTTGGTCACTACTGGCTGCTTCAGGTATGGCGCGTGCAGCTCGTCCATGGGCAGGTCCACGATGAGCTGGTACTTCCCATGGGCGTTGTTGAGGTGCCAGTCTGCCAGGTTGGAGTGGTTCGAGGGGTGCAGCGGGACCTGGGCCATGACCTGTATGTAATAGTCAGCCTCGGCAGGGGCCGGGTTCAGGAAGGCCTGGGCCTGGCCCGTGACGATGGCCGGGTCCTTGATGTTCGTCCAGGATGACCAGGACTCCCAAAAGTTGGTCGTTGTGTTCTTATACAGTATGGAGCACCTGTAGATGGCCTGGCTCCAGGGGTCCTGCATGAGCATGGTGGCCGTGATGGCCTGGCCCTTCTTCAGGTGTATCTTGTAGAAGTCGAAGTGGTCGTAGGCCATGTCGATGGTGCTCGTGAACTTGGCCTGCGTCTGGCCTGGCTGCCTCTTGACCAAGGTGGCCGTGTCTAGGGTGTTGTCGCCGTCCGAGGGCCAGGTCTTCTTGAGGAACGAGATCTGGTAGGGTATGGAGGTGGCGTTCCAGGCCTGCACGTTCAGGTAGTAAGTCCCCGTGTATGAGGCGGCTGCCTCGGCCTCCTCGAAGTGGGTCGTCTTTCCAAAGAACGCGCCCCACCAGGAATAGTTGTACCACCAGGTCCAGGCGTTGGGCATGAGGTCGCGTATGTATAGGTCGGCCTTGATGGAAATTGAGGGATTGGCAACCGACAGGGTCCCATTGGCAACATCGTTGCTGGTCTGACCGCCCGTCAGCTGCATCGTGTACCAGACGGCCGGCCTGTTGGTGTTGTTGGACACCGTGTCACTGAGCTGGTCGTTCGCGTTGACGGGTGTTGGGGTTATTGTGTCGATCCAGATCTTATAGCTCATAAGTGCGCCCTTCCAGGGGGTGATCCCGATATAGTAGAAATCATCGTACTTCGCCAGGCAGGTCACGGCCTCCCATGGGAAGCCCGAGTGGGACCACGCGACCGGTAGGACCTTCGGGTCCGTCCTGACCCACTTGTCGTAGAGGTCCAGGTGGAAGACCTTGTCATTGTAGCCCGTGGAGTTCGACTGGACCGCTATCGTCATGATCTTGCCCGCGACCGGCTTTATCTTGTAATAATCGATCGGGGACGGGGAGAGCATACCGGTAAACCCGCTCAGAATGTCTCCCGGGTTAAGGGCCTGGGCTTGGGTCCAGTTGTTGTTCGGCTCGACCTCGTTGACATTGGCCCTGCCTTGCGGGCCTGTCGGCGCACTCAAGACTGCCGGCCCGATGGCCAGCATGCTTGCTATCATCAATATCGTTGTCGTTAATACTAAAAATTGCTTCCTCATCAACTCATGCCTCCAACTTCATCAGACCTTGAACTTGGACCTGACTGTTCTCAAATATAACTAAGGTATTTATATCTATTATGTGGGACAATCGTGTAACTCGTTTTTAAGCGTTTCGGTGCCTTTCGACGATTCCGAGTTCGGAATCGGTACCGGCCCGGTCTCACCGTATATATGGTATCAATGGCAATGTTCAATATACATTAGAGACTATAATATGAGCAGGAAGTGTAACCCTTGGCCCGGCGCGCGAAGGCTGTGTTCCTGATTGTTGTCCTGCTCCTCACGACATTGTCAGCCCTCCCTATGGAGGCGCTCGGCGTTCCCGGACCGGAGGACCTGGCCCGGGCGAGGATCAAGGCCGATCTGGACAGGCTCCCGAGCGTCAGGTCTGGCGCGTTCCGTGCTGACAACGGCCCGGCTGCCGATATGCCATGGTGGCTCACGACCGCTATGGACGCCGACAGGGACAGGGTCTTCGACACATTGGAGGACTGGCTTGGCCAGGGAAGGCCTGCCGCCGTCTTCGTGGACCTCGACCACGAGCCAGGCCCGTCAGATGTCAGGATGGTCGAGGCCCTGGGCGTCGAGGTCGCGGGGACCTATGGCATAGTCGACGCCATCGGGGTCCTTTCGGCGACACCATACCAGGTCCGGTGCATCGCTGGTCTGCCTGGCGTCATCATGGTCGAGCCCTCCGGGAACCCCGTCTTGTATATGGACATCGCCATACCGGCCGCCAAGGCCAGGGAGTCGGACCTGTACTCGCCCCTGACGGCCTGGGAGAGCGGCTACTCCGGCAAAGGGATCGTCATCACGGTCATGGACACGGGCCAGGACAACGCGCATCCGGCCCTCATGGGCAAGTGGGTGGGTGGCGCGGACATAAGCAAACCCGAGACGCGCTGGTGGCCTCGGGACGGGACATTTAACGCAGACGACACGAACGGCCACGGGACTACCTGCGCGGGCATCGCTACCAGCACGGGAGCACCGGATGGGAAGTACAAAGGCGCAGCGCCGGACGCGCATCTGGTGGACCTCAGGATCGGGACCAAGCTGGGCTACGCCCCCGGCGAAGGCCCGGGGAACTTTTACGACGCGACCATCCAGGCCCTGGACTGGGCTATCCAGTTCTCGGACGAGAAATGGGCCGGGGCGGACCCGGAATACTACGGCATGGACGTGTTTTCCCTGTCCTGGGGGAACGACGTCGGGGGCTCCTCCGACGGAAAGGACGTGTATTCCAGGGCGGTGGACGCCCTGGCGACCAAGACCAGGGTCATCCCGGTCATAGCCGCGGGCAACGCGGGCCCGAGCAACGACGGCTTCGACGGCCTCGGCGCGGCGGACCTCGCCATCACCATCGCGGCCACCGACGACAATAACACCATAGACAGGACCGACGACATCATCGCCGACTATTCGAGCCGGGGCCCGCGCAAGGACGATGGGGACGACAATCCCTTCGAGGAGATGAAGCCCAACGTCGCGGCGTCAGGCACCAACATCATGGGTCTGCAGTACGACCAGTTCGGCGACGGCAGCGGCAATGGCTACGGCAGCAGGGGCTCGGGTACATCCTATGCCACGCCATTGGTATCCGGCGTCGTGGCCCTCTTGCTCGAGGCCAACCCAGACCTGTCCTTGGAGCTCGTGCGGGAGATCCTCCAGTTCACGGCCGAGCGGCGGGGCGAGCCCACGTACCCGGACCTGGACCCGTTCTGGAACAAGGACTTCGGCTGGGGCATCATCGACGCCTACAACGCGACGAGGGTGGCGGCCAACATCACGAACGTCAGCGCCATCGACACCGGCCTCCAGGCGTTCATCATGAACATCACCGAGACCGGGGACGCCTTCGTCCTCGAGGGCATCGCCTGGAACCGCTTCGGCGTCGTTGACAATGTCGAGGTCAGCCTCGACGGTGGCCCTTGGAGGACCGCGAAGGAGGAGGCGAACAACTCGTGGATCAAGTGGACCTACGAGGTCCCCAAGGCCGGTCTCGAGATCGGGAACCACACGGTCAAGGTCAGGGCGGTGGCCGGGGACAAGCAGAGCCTCGAGGATGAACGGGCATTCTATTCACCGAGGACCTACGGCCCGAAGACGGTGGCCGTTGGCGGGGGAATGATCGGCCTTGCAGTGGTGTTCGTCGCCGCAGCAGCCGTAGTGGTCTACCTTATTAAGACCAAGAGGCTCGCCCGAATGTTCAAGCGATAGGATGGCCCGGGACCGTTCCCTCCGGGTTCGGAAAATGGCCCGTTAGGGATATCGTGCGGACCCGCCGGGGTCCGCTTAGAAATCTAAGCAATGGGTATTCGTTATGACCCATTGGTTAATCTGACTGTCCATTATGAGCGTGGAGGACAGGTGTCCTTATTTTTCAGGGTGCATTCCAATTCAAAATGTAACCACAGGATGTAACGAGCGGGGAAAATTTTAAAATTCTTTTTAATTTTTAAGAATCTGTTCCCTGCAGAAAGGACAGAATTTAGGGGTTTTTAGAAAGTCCAATTCCTTACTGCAGTAGGGGCAGATCGAGATAGGAGGGCCTTGTTTCCCACCGATATTGCTCCTTTGAATAACACTATTTTCAATGTTGACATCATCTCCGATTTTGCCAACATTGACATTATCTCCTTTGTGATTGATTATTTCCGTTTTATACTCGATATGGGTAGTTCTTTGATCTATCATTACTCTATTTTGCTTTTCTTCTTTTAATTTTCTTTGGCTTTCTTTTGATTTCTCAATTAACGTGTTCTTCAACTTTGTAACATTATATTCGAACTTCCCTTCGTTCGCCAATTCTTTTACTTTATTACATAGTCGGATACCATCTTCAAAGGAGGCGGCTGCTTTCTCAAAATTCTCTGCACTATGTAGATTATCTCCTTCCTCAATGCGTGTTTCTATATCTGAGATTGCTTTTCGGATCTCTTCATTATGCAGTGCTCTGATTTTAGCATCTTTTTGAAGTTGCTTGATATTCTCAACAGTATCAGAACTTAGGGCGAGGAAACTAATCCAAGAATTAAAATCCGGATAAGAGAATTTTACATGGTGTTCAGCATATTGGTTCGCCTCATCACTAATCTCACAATGAGGGACCATAAAAAGCTGTTCGACGAATTTATTGAAACATGATACTGTACAAAAACACAACGCGAACGCACCTTTATGTTTTACAGATGAATATTCTAGTATCTTATTTTTTAAAAGGAATTCGTTTAAAGTATCATCTATTTTGGCAGCTGTTCTCACGTGTGTAACTATATTTTCACCGCATTTAACGCATTTTATTTTATGACAAAAATCACAAGTTGAAAATACAAGCAAGAAATATCCTTTTTCTCCACAATTTGGGCAGGTTGGCATCGGTTTTCCCCAGATTAATAGTAATGAATGCCCGAATATCAACATTGCGATGATATGGATATGTCGCTGTTCGAAAAGTCTATTCAAAAGTGTGCCGTCCTCTATACGTTTTCGAACGCTCGTCGAGCGAAAAAAAACAACGGACCCGACGGGGTCCGGACCTGTGGGACCGAGGCTGCTTTTCCCTAGTTCTCTTCGACGAACAAGGCATTCCTTCTGCCCGTCCGCTCGACCCTTATCAGCCGGGCCTCCTGCATCATGTGGATGTGGTAGGACACGACCCGTTCGCTGACATTCAGCTCGTCGGCCAGGTCCTTCTGCGATATGCCCGGCCGCGTCTTGGCCAGGAAGTAGATGTCGCGTTGGAGCGTCGTGAGCTCGATGGCGTCCTCGTCGATATGGTAGTCCCTTGGATAGAACCGCTTGTAGAGCCCGTCCCTCTCGGCCTTTATGTAGTTCTGTTTCTCGAGCATGCTCAGGTGGTGCGTCAGGGTCCCGTTCCCGACCCCGATCTTCCGCTTGATTTGCGAGTAGGTCACGCCCGGGTTGTGCTCGATGTAGCCGAAAATCCTGCCGCGGACGAACTGGTCCAGGACCTCCTCCTTCCTTATCTTCGTGTAGAGGGGCACCCACAAGAATTTGAAGAGGGAGTATCGGCTCGGCTCCGCCGCGAAGACCAGCACGAGGGCCCAGAGGCTGAAGGCGGCCACGGTCGTCGTGGTGGCCTGTCGGACCGTGGGCCTTGTGAGCACCGGCGGTTGGGCCGGCCTCTTGACGGAAAGGGACCAGGAGGCCGAATCCGTGAGGCGATAGCTGTCCGAGACCATGATGACGAGCGTGTGGTTCCCGTCCTTGAGGCCCTCGGCGTTCAGTAGCAGGAAGGACATGTTCACAGGCTGGAGCATCCCGTCGATGTACCAGGAATAGACGAGGCGCCCGGCGTCCTCACGGTCCTTGTCGATGGCAGTGACCTTGAAGACCGTGATACCGGTCCCGTTCAGCTTGACGAGGTTCGACGGGGCCGCCCCGGCCTGCGGATCGGTCGCAATGATGGCCGGTGCGTGGCCGACCGGGTCGACCCTGATGGCCATGTCGATCTTCGCGGCCTTGCCCGTGTGGTCGATGGCCTTGAGGGTCACGTGCTCCGTCCCCCACCAGTACGGTCCCGGCGTGAAGGTGAGTACGCCGTCGTCCTGAAGCAGGAGCGACACGTTCGTGTTCCCTGACCACTGGATGCTCAACTGGGCATCCACGGGATCCGGGTCCGAGAAGAGGGTCGAGGTGGTCAGTCGGGCGGTCCCGCCCTCGTTCATGGTCACCAATAGGCTGCTGACCGAGGCCGTCGGAGGATGCTCGACCTTGTCCACATGGACGATGACATACGCCTTGGCCGTTGCCCCGGCCTCGTCCGTGGCCGTGACGGTGAAGGGCACGTTCTGACCAAAGCCCATCACGGGCCCTATCACGAGACGGTTCTGGCTGTCGACCCAGGCGGGGAAATTGCCGTTGTCATCGACCCGGAACGATAGGGAATCACCGTACGGTATGTCCGGGTCGGAGAACACGGTACCAAGGTCCACGACCCTCTTCTCGACATTCTCACCAAGGGAGAACTCGAGCGGCTCCGCCTTGGTCACAGGCGGGTGTTCCACCAGAGAGACGGTGAAGGACAGGGAAACGGACACATAGGTCCCGAAGAGGTCCTGGGCCTCGTATGAGATTATGCCGTCGCCGCACCAGTTAGCGGCCGGGACCATATGCGCGAGCGGGCCGTTCCCGCCATTCAGCGTGATGTTCAGCGGGGCCTTGACGGTCGGCCCGTCGAGGACCGTCAACTTGCCGACCCAGTAGGACAGGCGGTCCCCTTCAGGGATGTTATCGTCCGTGAAGAGGGGCGACAGGTCCAGGTCGGCCGGGACATCCTCGTCCGTGGTGACCTTCGGGACCACACCGGTGGCCCTTGGGGGTGAGTTGTGCCCGGACGGCATCACGGTGAGCGCATAGTCGCCACGCCCGGTCGCATTGGAGGTCTCCTGTACATTTGGCCCCACGGCCACCTTGGCCTCGACGAGCACATAGTACTTGCCGGTCTCGACGGCATGGTCGATTTCCGCCACGACGGTCGTGTTCAGCATGGGGACCTCGAAGTTCGTCCATTCGCCGACCGAGAGCCCATCGGGCTGCAGTATGGTCGTCGAGAAGATGGTCGGGTCGGAGTAGGAGAAGCTCAGGTCCAGGGTCGTGGACAGGGACTCCCCCTGGTCCAGGTAGATGGCGAAGGCGTCCCTGTGGTCCATGGCCTGGTCCAGCGACCCCCGGACGGTGGTGCCCGGACCGTATAGCAGACCCGCGTCCTGCAGCCGGTCGTTGCCGTCCGTGGACGCCTGAGTTATCGTTACGGTCAGATTGTAGTCACCGCTCCCCATGTAGCATAGGACCTGCAGGTAGTACCAGCCCGTCTCCGAGGCCACGAACTGCACATGTTCCGCTGGGTTCCCCCAGGAGCTGTCATAGATCCTTATCCCGGCGCTCCAGTTGTATAGGTGCTGTGCCTCGAGGGTGATCCCTGCCTGGCCCGCGGGCGCGATGGGGGACTTCGTAAGGTCGGCCGTGAGCATGTCAGAGGCCTTGCCCCGGTCCACCAGCCAGACCTTGTAATAGTCCATGACGTGATAGGAATCACTATAGACGGCCCCCCTGGTCCCCTGGCCGTCAAGGAGCTCCAGGGGTTCCTTGATGTCCGTGTCGAAGGTGTAAGTGCCAGAACCGGTCCTGGCGAACACATGGATATAATAATACTCGTCCGCAACGGACAGGATGCCGACGGTCTCGTACTGGTAGTCCGTCCTGGACCATTTGCTGTCGAGCCTTCCACTGATGTCGTAATAGACCTCCAGGTCCGCGTTGAGGGCGTTGGGGTCGTCCAAGCGGACGGTCGTGTTCAATACCTTACCCCTGGGAACGAAGAGCTTGAACCAATCGTCCGGGTCCGACAGGACATTGACGGTGCCCCTGTAGAAGTGCCCCGCTGAGACATCCTGGGCGAGGCCCATATCGCCGTTGGGCTCCACCTCGGGTTGCATGGGTGCCGAGGCCTTGGCGTGCTGGACCGGCCCGGCCTGGCCCATGAGGGGCATCATATTGCCCAGGGACAGGGCTAGCAGGAGCGCAATGGCCAATGGCCTAGCGACCGAACGCATCAGGGCCCTCCACCGTCCTTTTACTAGTAATACAATCTTTCCTTATACCTATTTATAGGTTCTTGATCCGCAATATAAAAAGAGGATGGAACAGGGATGTAATCCTTTTAAAAGTCTTTTCTCCAAGATGGCTTACGCTCATAGGGTTTTTAATTGATAAAAGAAAAAAATAAAAAAATATAGAAAAGAGAGGTGGTTGGATCTACTCCATCCACCAACCGTCGGCGTAGTAGGTGTTGCCCAAGCCGTGGACCGCGAGCTTGCCTAGGCCGCTCAGCGAGGCACCGGGGACCACGCAGTTCAGCGTGAAGTACCCGAAGCCGGCCGCGCCCGACTGGTCCGCGTTCCCGTTACCGA